>Ga0209755_10000821_pt1 | contig 53660 bp, 51 predicted proteins | sample TergutCo191P1_FD_187301 | JGI IMG/M metagenome (GOLD analysis project Ga0209755, IMG submission 187301) | Cornitermes sp. P1 segment gut microbial communities from Petit-Saut dam, French Guiana - Co191P1 (SPAdes) (version 2) | ecosystem: Host-associated > Arthropoda: Insects > Digestive system...
AAAATTAGATTGACTTTTTGCTCGTTTTGTGTATACTTTTTAATATCCTCGTTTGCCCTTGAAAGGCTGAAAGGCTGAAAGGCTGAAAGGCTGAAAGGCTGAAAGGCTGAAAGGCTGAAAGGCTGAAAAAGGGGAAAAGCACGAGGTTTTTTAATGCAAACTTTTTGGTTGGGAAATCTCGTAGTAAAAAAGGAGGTTTCAAGATGTCAAAAAATTTGAAAATCATTGTTGCCAGTTGCACCGCCGTGTTGCTTGTCGGTGGTACGTTCTTGGGGTTATGGCTCGGCGGAGTTTTTGGTAGGAGTGGCACACCTGCGTGGCTCGCAACCGCAAGGACCGAATTTAGCAACGCAACATTTTTGCCAACAGCGGAACAATTAGTACAAGGTTCAAGTTCAAATATTCAACCTGCAAGTGTAAGGGCAAGTTCAATCATGTCAATGTCAACGACTGAAACGGCTCATTGGAATGAAACAGCATTTATGTCCAGTTACAATGGTTTTCGCACTCTGACACTAGCAAGAAAAAATGCGGTACTTAACACTTTGAATGGCTCTGACCATATGACAAGATACAACCGATGGTATGTAAACTCACCGTCACAGCAACAAATGAACACCCCCAACGGAATGGTGAATGTGACTGCGGAAGTTCGATTTCGTCTTAATGTTGGCGAAACTTATAGGGCGTTTTTGATACAAGCACGATTTTTAAGGCAAGGACAAAGTGGAATAATTCGCGAACACAGGTACGAAAAATTGACAATGCACGATGATGGAACAAATGAGTTATTTTTTTGGAACTTTGGTGGTCAACAGGGCATAACCGAAATGCATATACATTCAAGATTTAATGAAAATACTGACGATTTCAGAGTATTTGCGTTTACACAAGGAATTGGTACAAATACAACTAATGTATCTACATATTTGAATTTTGAAACCGTGGATTATGACAGAATTGGAACACACATTTCAGGAACAACGTCGCCCATAGCAAATTTCGTAATAGTGAATGCGTTTGATGAAAGGAATAACGAGGACTTGGCAAACATTGACGATTTGTATGTTGATTTGCTAACAGTAAAAGAACTTGCCATTTCGGATGCAAATACCGTTGCATTTAGTGACGCAATTTTTGCTCACTTAAATGGGTTAAGAACTGCAAACTTTAATCAAAATTGGGGTCAACACCGTCCATAATTAGACCCGCACAATAAAACCAACGAATAACATAACTAAATTCGAACACTTTATCAAAGCGATTGATTCTAAATTACTGTGAATTCTGCCTCGTTATTTTTCTTGTATTCTTTGATTTCTTTTTTAATTTCGGTGATAATATCTTTTTGCTCTTCAAGAGTTGATACATTATTGACATGCTCGACATTTATACCAAGTTCGATTGCTTGTTCGAGCGTGGTGGACGCATCGAGGACATAATTTGCTGGCATATTCTTTTCACTTTCTTCTATTGCGTCTAGAGCGGCATTTAAGTCTTTGTAACTTCCCGCATCACGGAAGTATCCAACCGTACCTCTATCGATTCGGTCACCATGTCTTTTTATAAACCTCATTTTTTCGTCCTCTTCGGCGTCGCTAAGTTCTTTACTCATAAAAACTCTCCTTTTTGGTGGAAGTGTCGGGAGTTGAACCCGAGTCCGACCCGCCTTTAGCGTGTTCATCTACATACATAGTTGCTTGTTCATTGTACGCACCCATCTATTCGCAAGCAACACGGATACAAGGGCGGTGTTGGAATTTACTCATTGATACTCGCCCAACCGCAAGTAGTCAATGGTGTACTTTACCTTCCCACAAGTCGCAAAAGTACGAAAGCGGAACCTTGTGGTCTGCGTGACCTTAAGCAGCGAGTGCCAAAGAGCCAGCAGGTGTGACAGTTGTTTTGCCGTCTAAAAATTGTTTGTGTTTTGTGTCCACACGACAGTATGCAGAACAGGCCAAGCATCGAATCGTCGAAGCCATTTCACCCCCACGATAGGTTTCTATTATAACACATATTATTGACTTTTACAAGTTTTTTATATACGTTATTACCATGGTAAATTATAGTGCTCTTGTTGCGAAAGAAATGCGCTTGTACAAAGGCGAAATGTCTTTAAGTGCGGAGATAGCAGAAGCAGTGGGAAGAATGTGGGAGTTGTTTGAAAACGCTCTGCGGACAGGGGATATGACCGAGTTTAACCTAGCGCTAACATCGCATGATGTACTTGGAATTTGGACAGATAAAAGTGGTGGAAACCAAAGGTTCTTTGGGAACAACACGGAAAATGTGTTTGTGAATGCTTTTGCGCAAATGGAAGGTAATGGGGTTGAGTATAGTTCCGAACGTGGTGGTTATGGAAACCCAACGTCTGGGATTGATGAGTGGGTCAGTAATCATCACAAAATTAAAATTACAAGTGGTGAACATAAATTGCAAAAACATTTTTTCCATAAAAATTTTTCACCTGATAAAATCAAAAAATATGTACAACCTGGTTCTATTGTCATAAGCGGTCATGAACACGAGAGAAAGCATCATCCTTATTTGACCGTTGTTTCAAATTCTTTTGAAAACGGAATTGAGTATTTTGAAAAACGAATCAAAGACTTAAATATACTTACAAATAATGATTATTTGAATGAAATTGGCAAAGCAGGATGGGTGTGTGACCTTGATACAATTGTAGGGGACCACGGAATGGCGTATGTTTTGGATTCCGATGGTGATGTTGAATACAAGCAAAGAATCGCACGCTTCGAGATTGATTGCTAGTCGCAGTCAAGTTCAAGCGAGTTGAAGGTGTCGATTAAGTTTCTTCCGTCGCCCTCGCCAACTTGTTTTCCTGTGTAGTCAAATGCCCGAGCAACAAACTCCTTGGAATTAATTTTATATTTTTCGATTCTAACGGTTCCTTCGTCGACAATAACGCCGTCTATATTTGAATTCGGGTGGCGGTCGAATTTTTCATCATTATGCGAACGCGGGGTAGATTGCCAAAGGTGGTCAAGCGTTTCAACCATGGCGTGTTCAAAACTTTTTCGCGGTCGGCAAAGGCGGTGGGTACGACTTTGAGTTCCTCCCAAAATGGGTATGTTTTTGGCGGTATAAGGTTGTTCACGGGTTGTTATTTCGTCATCCGCCATGATGATTCTGCCACCTCGTCCAATACTTTGTGCCCTGATTGAATTAATGTGGGTGCGCAGGCGGTTTTCAAGTGCGAGCAATTTTGTTTCAAGGTTATCACATGGAACACCGCCAAAAGAGTTTGGTGTAACATAGTCTTTACCGTTTTCAACACATGAGGTCGAAGGGGAACTCATGATAAGTCTTGTGTTACGACCCCATTCCCTTACAAAAGGGAATAGGTGGTTTGGATACAAGCCAATACGTCTTTCACAATGCTCACGCACTTTTCCCATATCTTTTTCGTTACAAGGGGTAAAGCGAAACGCGGTTTGTTTTGGATTAGCAGGGCGTTGAGTATGCGGAAAGAATCGAGCCATGCGCTCGTCAAGGCGCAAACTTCTTTCATCGAGCGTATAACTTATGCCGTCTGCAACACCGTTTGGTCGCAATGTTGTTTCGTGATGTATGGCTCTGCCATGTATATCGGATTCAATTTCCAAAATCTCTAGGGTTACTTTGCCGTTTTCATCGGTAATTTCTTGGACACATATTTTGGAAGGAAAATCTTTTAACACAGGGTGGTAATTCCTTTCAATTAAACCCTCGCCAAAGCGGTAAGTTACGGGCTTGCCATCGCGGATGGCTTTAAATTTTCTTTGGTCAAAAGCAACAGTGCCTTTGAACTCGTATTCTTTATCTACGTTTCCGTTTTTCATTGTGTTACCATGGATTTTGAAATAATTTGTCATCATAAATACTATATCATACAAAAAATTACTTTACAAGACCCAATTTTAATGTTATCGTTGTCGCTATGAGCGAAAATTGTTGCGAGAATTTCCAGGAGAAGCTGGACAAAAATATAAAAGAAAACCCCCTTGCAAGATTGGGGGTTACAAAACCATACACCGTTTTTGTAATGATAGCGGTTGTGTTGTTGTTGGGGATTTTTTCTTTTACGACATTTAGAATGGAACTGTTTCCTAATATGAACTTGCCGTTCGTGCTGATTTTCTACGGTCAAGAAACCGATGATTTTGCGGTCGGCGACCCAAACCCGTTCTTCCCATACAATGATATTTTTGTTGGTCTTGGGCAAGACCCACAAACTGCAACCCTTAGCGCACCTTTGAGTTTACCATCATCAAGGTGGCCTGCGGGAACGACTGGGACACTGGTCTTGGACGGTCGGGCAAGACTTGGACCAGGTGGGCTTGAATTCCGTGTTGGTATTGGCGAGAGTGAACGGTTTGCGGGCTTGGTCGAAGGGCTCTTGGGTCAGGTGCAAGGCATCAACCATGTCAACACAACCGCGATGGAAGTTGGGGGGGGCTTTATCTTTGTTGAGTTCAATAGTAACGTCAGCAGTGACACAGCAATTGCCCGTGTAAACCAACATATGTTTAACCTTGATTATCAAACACCGTCAAATATGTCTGGACTTAATAGTATCGGAATGGAGGGCGTTCGTTTTTCACGTCCAACAACAATGACAATCGGTATGGATATGATGCCTGTCTTTATTTTTACAACACCATACAGGGCAGACCAAGATTTTAATACCGCCCGCGCTTTTTATCTACAAAGTATCCTACCTGTTTTGGATTCAATCGATGGTGTGGGAATGATATCTTCGCCGTTTGATGAAGCCGATTCTCATGATTTCTCTATCCGTAATGGTGCACCTGTTTTTAGGTTTACTATGCAACAAACTTCGGACTCTGTAACAACAGAAGTTGTCCGAAACATCCGAAGCACACTTGCCGACCTTAATTACCAGTTCCCAGGGTTTACATATAACGTGACCCTTGACCAAGGTATGTATATCGAAGAATCCATCGGCGGGGTTATGATGAACCTTTTGTTAGGTGCATTATTTGCGATTATCATCTTGTTCCTGTTTATGCGTAGTTGGAAAATCACACTCGCGATTGCAATTGCTATTCCGTTCTCTATTATAGGCACGTTCGTTTTAATGTTTTTTATGGGGATTACACTAAACGTAGTTTCAATGTCTGGTTTGGCGTTGGTAGTTGGGCTTTTGGTTGACAACAGTATTATTGTTTTGGAAAACATATTTAGGCTTAAACAAAAGGGTCTGCCGATACGTGAGGCCGCAATCAAAGGTGCATCACAAATCATGAACGCGATTATAGCGGCAACAATTACAACAATCAGTGTATTCTTCCCAATGTTCTTTGTAACAGGTCTTATTATGCAAGTATTCATGGACCTTGTTTGGGTTATCGTGTTCTCGCTCGCAAGCAGTTTGTTGGTTGCGCTTATGTTCCTTCCAGGTATCATATCGTCTTTCAAAATCGGGGAAGAACCGAAACCAAAGACCAAAATCGGTGCTTCGTTTTCAAACTTTTTTACACGAATTGATACAAGCATTACAAATGCTTTGCAAAAACCGCGTGACTTTACCGTAAAAACATACAACAAAGTTCTTAACTCTGCGGTTCGGTTCAAATGGGCGACACTTGGTATCGCTATCGTATTGTTTATTGGTTCTGCGTTCCTTCTTATGATTAACGGCTTTATTTTAATGCCACCAACCGATACGGGAGAGTTTGGTATGACAATTTCCGTCAACAACGATTTCACGGCAATTGCAAAGGCCGAAGCAGCAACAGGTGACAGGGCGCGCGTTAGGGCGGAACTTACAAGACCGCTTGAAGTCTATATCCGCAACGAGTTAAACCGAGTAATTGGTGCCGACAATGTCAACACAGTCGTCGTTTCTATGGGCGGCGGCGGAGGCATGATTGGGATGCTTGGCGGAGGTGGTTCTTCAATTTCCGTGGATGTTGTTTTGGAAGACCGACGTAATATTTCTACTGCCGAGGCAAGCGAAGTTGCGTACCTTGCGATGAACAATTTTTTCCTTTACCGCAACATGATGCCAACAATTGATGAGGAACCAAAAAATACACACCTGATTCGCGGTGTGTCTATGTCTGCGTCAATGGATATGATGGTTGATGATACGGTTTCTGTAACAATTGCTGCACCTGCGGCCCGACCAACAGAGGAACAAGTTAATATGCTTGGTCATGCAATCGAATTTTTGCGTTATGAACTACGAGATGTTGAAGGTGTGCTAAGAATCGAGAGTGACTTTGCTAACCGACCTATTCGCGATGGTGCGGGTAACATTATTGGTTTCCAACCACAACGTCTGCAACGCCAAGACAGGCGTGTTGTTGCAAGTTTGACACTTTCTATTGAACAAGATGCCGTAATCTCGCAAGTTCAAGGTCGTGTTGATTCTTTGCTTAACGAATTGTTTGGAAACGAAGAAAATACAAACGAATATGGTGTGCTTAATGGCATTACACAAGTAGAGTCAGGTTTTGCGGCGCAAATGAACGATTCGTTTGTACAACTTGCGCTTGCGATTATTATTGGTTTCATCCTTGTTTACCTTGTGCTTGTTGCTATGTTCCAATCGTTCAAAACTCCGTTCGTTGTTATGGTCACCGTGCCACTTGCGTTTACAGGCGGATTCTTCTTGCTGACGGTTGCGGGGCTTCCATTGTCGATTCCTGCGATGATTGGCTTGATGATTCTTATGGGGGTTATCACAAACAACGGTATCGTGCTTATTGACTATATCAATAAATCACGTGATGACGGCATGACTATTCGGGAGGCAGTCATAGCAGGTGCAAACGTTCGTGCGCGCCCAGTATTAATGACTGCGATATCAACAATCATTGCACTTATACCTCTTGCAGCGGGCATGGGTCAAGGTGGAGAACTAATGCAGCCACTTGCTATCATAAGTATAGGTGGGCTTGTCTATGCAACGGCGATGTCTTTGCTTGTTGTACCAGCATTGTATTCAATAATGTTCTTTAAAAAAGATAGACAAGAACAAAAAGAGGGGGTTATAATAAATCATGAACAAGTTAATAGTAGCGAACTGGAAAATGAACAAAAAAAGGGAAGAGGCACACGAGTTTCTAAAGGCCTTCCAACAAAAAACGCTGAAGTCAAACCGTGATGTTGTGTTTTGCGCACCGTTTACATCGCTTGCGATTGCGCGCGAGTATGCGGACGAATGCGGATTTACTGTTGGGGCGCAAAATTTTTACCCTGCACCGTCAGGTACGTTCACAGGGGAGATTTCACTTGGAATGTTAAAAGAAATTGGCGTTCGAGTTGTTCTCGCGGGACACAGCGAGCGGAGAGCAATTTTTAATGAAACCGATGCTTTTATAAACGAAAAAGTCAAGGCTGGTCTTGCGGCCGACATGATGGTGATTCTTTGTGTTGGGGAAACCAGCGAAGAACGTGAATCAAAAAAGACTGCGGCAGTTATAAAGAAACAAATGACAGGCGGCTTGGCAGGAATAACAGAAAAGTCATTTAATCAAAATGCAAGGCTGGTTGTTGCATATGAACCAGTTTGGGCAATCAGCGGTGGTGACCCAAACAAGCCAAAGCCAATAGCCACACAAGCGCAAATCGAGGAAGCACATGGTATGATTCGTTCTATGTTGGTGAAGCAATTTCCGAATACTTTTGTTCCAATTTTGTATGGTGGAAGTGCCAACGATAAAAACGCAAAAGAAATTTTCGCAATGAAAGACGTCGACGGGGCATTGGTTGGCGGAGCAAGTTTGTGTCCAGACAAATTTTCCGCGGTAATAAACGCGTAATTTCGACATAAATTTTGTCTATATAACTATTGCTTTTTGTTATAAAGTATGCTATGATATAGACATGAATATTTTTGAAGTAAGAGATGGATTGCGGGGTGAACTTCCATCACATATTACCCCAGAGGTGCATTTGACTTTTCAGGCACCAGACAATCATGAGAAAATTGTTGTGGAGTTTGAATCAAACCGTGACAAGGCTTGCAAATTGCTTAGGGAGTTTTTGCGCGACCTTTGGAATGATACCGTTAATTTAGAAAAAGTCGACATGGTGGCTTCTGATGAGCGCACACGCCTCTATAATGGAGATGTTGTCAGCCATTATCTTTTTCAAGGCAAGAAGTCATGGGAACTTAGTAAGAATTCTAAGAAAGATATTTCTGAGGGCGGTTTAAAAACGATTGAAGAAAAACTTCTTTTTCCATGTAAATTTTATAAAAACGGTCCTTTGGGTTTTCGGTTGGCACAACCACGTGCAACCAAAGCACTTGCTGCTGAAGTAGAATCATTGAGGATAGAAAACGACGGAGTATATGGATTCGGGTTTGATGATGTTTTGAAGTCCATAGAGATTTCGCACGAGTACCGCGACCAAAAGGCAAAACTGGAAATATACAGGCTTACTGATGCGGCACTTTTGAAACTTGCAAGAATGGAATTGGCGGCGAAAGGGAAACGACAATTTGTCGAAACACATATTCAAGAAAAACTTGAAATTCCTGCTTTGGTATAGTAGACTTTTTACGTGGAAACACTTTTATTGGTTGACGGAAATTCGCTTATAAACAGGGCGTATTATGCAACGAGCCTAATAAACGGCGCGACGTACGGTTTTTTTACAATGCTGTTCAAAGAAATTTTGGACATTAAGGCAACACACGTAATTGTTACGTTTGATGCGAGGGCAAAGACTTTTCGCCACGAAATGTACGACCAATATAAAGCGGGGCGGAAACCTATGCCAGATGATTTGGCTGAACAACTTTTTGATACCAAAGAACTCTTATCAATCATGGGTGTAAAAATGTTTGAAAAACCTGGGTTCGAGGCCGACGACCTTATGGGGACGATATCACGCCTGTCGAAAACCAAAACGGTGATTTTAACCGCCGACCGTGACATGTTGCAGTTAGTAAACGACAATGTGCACGTGTATCTGACAAAAACGGGTGTTACGCATATCGAAGAATATGATTCTGCGCGTATTGAAAAAGAGTTTGGGGTTACGCCTCGGCAACTTATAGAGGTAAAGGCACTTATGGGTGATACTTCGGACAATATTCCAGGTGCCAGAGGTGTTGGTGAAAAAACGGCTCTTAAATATATCGCTCAATATAAAACCGCGGAGGCGGCAAGTCAGGACCCGAAACTTATCGACCAAATCGACTCAATAATGATGTCCAGAAAATTGACCGAAATAAAGTGCGATGTTGACATGGAATTTGATATTACAAAGTGTGTTTTTTCATTACCTATGTCCAGGGAAGTCTTGGACGAATTCAAAAAAAGACGCTTTAACACCCTTTGTGCCAAGCGCGAATTGTGGAACGAGGCCGACCTACCAAAGATGGTCATCCAACAAAGTTTTTTTAATACCTGAAATTTATATGAAAAATGTTTTGACACCGTCCAAAAAGCGGTTATACTTGTAACATGGGTGCAAAGATTAAAGTTGTCGGCATCGGTGGCGGCGGGAATAATGCTATTAATCGAATGATTGATGTTATTCAAGGGGTCGAGTTTATTGCCGTAAATACCGACGTGCAAGACTTGGGCGAGAGTAAGGCGGATATTAAGTTGGCCATAGGGGATAAAACCACGAAAGGGCTTGGCTCTGGCGGTGACCCACGGACAGGACAAAACTCGGCCGAAGAATCAAAAGACATGATTCGTGAAGCCTTGAAGGGTGCAGACCTTGTGTTTATCACCGCAGGTATGGGCGGAGGAACGGGAACAGGTGCCAGTCCGATTGTTGCAATGGTTGCGCGTGAACTTGGGATTATGTGCGTTGGGGTTGTGACAAAACCGTTTGCTTTTGAAGGCCGTCATCGTATGCGCAATGCCGAGATTGGTATATCTAATCTTTCCAAATTTGTTGATTGCAATATTGTTATTCCAAACCAAAAGTTGGTCGACATAACAAAGACCAACACCACGGTAGTTCAGGCCTTCAAAATTGCGGATAGTGTTCTTATCGATGGTGTGCGTTGTATAACCGACCTTATTATGAAAAACATGACGATTAATATTGACTTTGCTGATATTGCGTCTATAATGAGGAATTCGGGCCTCGCCCACATGGGTATCGGGCGGGCAAGTGGTGAAGGTCGCTTGTTAAAGGCAATCCAGCAGGCTATATCAAGTCCTATATTGGAAACCAGTATCAAAAACGCGTCACAGGTAATTATGTCTGTGACGGGCGGAAGTGATTTGACCCTCCAAGAGGTTCACACCTATGGCACATTGGTCAAAGATGTTTTGGATGAAAACTGTAACATTATTTTTGGTGCCGACCTTGATAAAAAACATGACAACGAAGTTCAAATTATTATCATTGCGACAGGCTTCCCAGATTCACGTATGACACAACAGGTACCAATCCAGCCGCCAAAAAATGTTCCTACACAGGCGGCACCAGCGGCGGTGTCTGCGGCTCCGACTACGCAAAGGCAAACTGTTATGGCAACAATCCAAAAGCCAACTGTGCCGACACCAAAAATACCTGTTGAAACAATACACGACCCAGATAACAGACCAGATGACAGCGGGTTGCCACTTTATATAAGAAAGTTAAGAGATAGCAACAGACCCACATAATAAATTGAATTAGTGGGCAAAATTCCAAAGGGGGGAGGAATGTCACAAAAGACTTTACGAGTAGTTCTTGTTTCTGCAATAATCTGCACGATTGTTGTTACGGGCACAGTTATGGGTCTTTTTGCTACGGGCATAATTGGAAACAGTGGTTCCTCGTCTGGTCCGAATCTTATGTTAAATCCACAAGCCCAATTTCGATATACGGCCGAACTTGATAACACAGTTCGAATCCACAGCATATCGCGCGATTGGTATAGGTGGGAATATGCAGGTAAATATGACCTTGTTATTCCAGATACAATTAACGGATTGCCTGTTACCCAAATCGATGCAAATGCTTTTAATGAAAATAACCAAGGCCACCTTATTAGGTCGCTAAGGATTCCAGACACGGTGCATACTATCGGAGCAAGTGCGTTCAATGGCGCGGTTAATTTGCATACCGTGAACATTCCAAAGTCTTTGACTGTTATTCAAAACAGCACTTTTCGTAATACTGGTATTCGCGAAGTCATAATCCCGAACGGGGTACATACGATTGGGGCGGCCGCATTTAGGGACAGCACCCAGATTGAAAAACTTGTTGTTTCAGAAAGTGTGACATTAATTGGGAACTCGGCGTTTAGAGGTTTGACCAACCTAAGACATCTTGAGTTTAATAATACAAGCAAAATCTTTAATGGGGAACGCGACCTTGAAGGAAACCCCTTGCCAGTGGATGTTTTTCACGCAACCGCTGGTGGCAACACGGTCGGCAATGTCATTTTGGCGAGTATCTCGAACTTAGAGTTTTTCAAAGTTCCATATGGTTTCACAGAAATCGGCGATGCACAATTTCGTGACGACCGCGGGTTTAATAGCCTCGAAACAATTGTTTTGCCAGAAACAATCGAGCGTATCGGCGAGTCCGCGTTTCAGCGAATGACAACTTTGCGAAACATAAACATACACGAAAATATTACAGAGATTGGAAACTATGCCTTTTGGGGTTCGGGGTTGGAAAAACTTGTTATACCTGAAACCGTTCTTTATATTGGAACAACAGAGGGGCCTTATCATGTTGGCGAGGGATTAACCACAACGCGTGCATTTGAAAATATGGCAAATTTGCATACGATTAAAATCCTTGGAGGCCTGCGTGATGCGGCAGACACAATCTTTCACGGCACAAATAATTTGCATACTATTGTGTTCGGAGAGTCACTTGAACGTATTGGCCCGCAGGTCATACGCCGTGGGTCAACATTTCCTGTTTTGCCAATACGCCACCTCGAAATTCACGGCAACCCTGTGACTGCATCTGTGGAAATTGGTGCGAACTTTGCAATAGGTGTAGCAACAGAAGATGGACAAAACCCTGGGATTGACACACTGGAAACACTTGTCTTGGGTGAGGGTGTTTCGCGTGTCGGGGCCCATGCTTTTCGCGGAACACACATTTCACGGCTTGATTTGCCGTCCTCATTGGTCACAATAGAGGATTCGGCGTTTAGTATGATTGAATCGCTTGACACCCTTACATTGGCACCAAATAGTTCTTTGGTGACGATTGGGCCGTTTGCCTTCGCAGGGTTAAACAACCAAGCAAGAATACCTTTTGCGACTTTGGACGGAGTTTTGCCAACGTCACTTAGGATAATAGATACTGGTGCTTTTCAGTTCACAAATTTAAGCGCGGTAACGCTTCCAGAGGGATTGGTAACAATAGGTGCCAACGCATTTTTGAACGTAAATTTTACGGGCGTGACATTAACAATCCCGTCGACAGTTAGAGATACGGCGACACCAGTGACTGGGTATTTTTATGTTCCAAATCCCATACCAGGTCAGAATGGAACCTGGGAGTATATGACGAGGGACGAAATTACCATTGGGATTGGGGCAGAAGCCTTTAGGTATTCGGGTATCAGTAGGTTAATTTTTGCTGCACGCACAATGACACTTACCTTGGGTGATTGGGCATTTGCGGATATAGGAACACTTGTAAACATCGAGATTGCTGGGGATGTAAATGTTTTTGAATTTCCTGCCTCAAGTGACTTAAATCCTTTTGTCAGAAGCGGACAAGTTGGTCCGAGTGGAACTGTGAACCGACAATGGACGGGTGCCAGAGGAAATGGTCGTTTTTTCACAATAAACGACTTTATTTAAAAATTTAATAATTAAATTAAAAATTTGTTTACAACTGTGTTGACAATCGCGTATGATTTAGATATTGTAATATGTAATGGAGGAACAAAAATGAAAATCAAATCAGTCAGAGCGTGGCGAGTACTTGACAGTAGGGGAAACCCAACACTTGCAGTCGAAGTTTTTACAGACAGCGGCTATGGCAAAGCAATGGTCCCAAGCGGAGCCAGCACAGGTATCTATGAAGCCGTAGAACTTCGCGACGGTGAAAAGAACAGGTATATGGGAAAAGACGTTACAAAGGCAATCAGCAACGTCAACAACGTAATTGGACCGAAACTTAAAGGCAAGTTCGATGTCGAGGACCAAGAAAAAATTGACAACTTCATGATTAAACTCGACGGCACCGATAACAAAGGTCTTTTGGGTGCGAACGCAATTTTGGCGGTATCTTTGGCGGTAGCCCATTGTGCGGCAAGCGAGCGCAAAACACCGTTGTATCAATACTTGAACGAACTTTATGCGGCGAAAAACGGCAAGCCTGGTAGAGGTATCAAAAACATGAGTTTGCCATGTCCGATGTGCAACATTATCAATGGCGGGGCACACGCAGATAACAACCTTGATTGCCAAGAGTTCATGATTTTGCCAATCGGCGCAAAAACATTCTCTGACGCAATCCGTATGGCTGCCGAGGTTTTCCATAACCTTAAAAAGGTTCTTTCCGAAAAAGGTCTTAATACAAACGTTGGTGACGAAGGTGGTTTTGCACCGAATCTCGAGAGCAACAAAGCGGGTCTTGATTGTGTTATGAACGCGATTAAAAAAGCGGGCTATACACCAGGCAAAGACATCGCTATTACATTGGACGTTGCGGCATCAGAGTTTTTCAAAGACGGCAAATACAATTTTGACGGCAAATCTTTGTCAAGCTCAGAACTTGTTGATGTGTATGAATCTTGGGTTAAGGAATACCCGATTGTTTCCATCGAGGACGGATTGGACCAAAGCGATTGGGACGGCTATGTGGAAATGACGGCGCGTCTTGGCGGTAAAATCCAAATCGTTGGGGATGACTTTTTTGTTACAAACCCAAAACGTCTTAAACAAGGCATCGACAAAAAAGCCTGTAACAGCATCCTTGTCAAAGTCAACCAAATTGGTACGCTTACCGAAACATTTGATTGCGTAAAAATGGCACATGATGCAGGCTATTCAACAATTATCAGTCACCGCAGTGGTGAAACCGAGGACGTAACAATTGCTGACCTTGCGGTCGCAACTGGCTCGGGCCAAATAAAAACAGGGTCACTTAGTCGAACTGACCGTGTGGCAAAATACAACCGTTTGATGTACATTGAAAATGAACTTGGGAAAAAAGCCGTTTTCAAAGTACCATTCGTTTTGTAACAAATTTATGTTGACTTGTTACGCAAGTTGCATATATAATAAACAACGAAAGGGAATGATGATATAAATGAAGTACCGTCCAAGAAATGGCACAGCACTAGGTGCTAAAGAAATGGTGGTGTTCAAGCCCTTTGGTTTCAGCGAAAAGATGTCCAGACTGTTGCTTAGCCGCGGTCTGAACACAAAAGAAAAAGTTGAAGAATTCTTTAACGTTTCGCTGTTGCGCCTTTGCGACCCATTTTTATTAAAAGGAATGCAAGAGGCCAAATCAAGGATTGAACGCGCTATCTCTTTGAAAGAACGTATTTTAATCATCGGCGATTACGACGCCGATGGGATTTGTTCTGTTGCCATTTTGTACAAGTACCTCATCTCTCGCCATGCCTCAACCCGATACTTTTTACCTAACAGAGCAGACGACGGCTATGGTCTAAACATCGAACTTATCGACAGTCTTAAAGAGCGTTTCGAGCCAAAACTTATAATCACCGTCGACTGCGGTATTTCATGCCCAGACGAAATTGAACATGCAAAGAGCCTTGGCATAGATTGCATCGTAACCGACCACCATTCTATTCCTGAAAAGACCCCAAACTGTGTTTGCATAAACCCAAAATTCGAGGACCAAGCATATCCTTTCCGCGACCTCTGCGGTGCGGGTGTTGCGCTCAAGGTCGTTCACGCACTCGGCGGGATTGATGCGTCTGCGAGGTACCTCGACATTTGCGCAATTGCAACCGTAGCGGATATCGTTCCTCTGCGTGGCGAAAACCGTGTTATTACCACGCTCGGGCTGCAAATGCTTAACAACAATTCGTTGCCTTCCGTGACCGCACTTGCAAGGAGTTGCAACATCACAGGCAAAATTCGCAGCAGCGATATCTCGTTTAAAATCGGACCAAAGATTAACGCCAGTGGTCGCATGGGCAACGCAAAGCGCGGCCTTGATATTATCTTGGAACAACGCGAAGAAGAAATTGGAAAAATTATAAGACACCTCGCCGACTACAACAGTAAACGCCAAAAACTCTGCAACATGATTTACGAACAAGTCGAAGAAACTATAGAAGCCGAAAAACTCTATAAAAACAACATCATCATTGTCGCCGACAAACGTTGGGAGAGTGGCGTCTTGGGAATCGTGTCCGCACGTATCACCGAAAAATACGGCAAACCAAGTATCGTTTTCGGCATCAGCGGTGACGTGGTCAAAGGCAGTGGGCGCAGTATCGAAGGTATCGACATCGTGCGAACCGTTGGCCTGTTTTCCAAGCAATTGATTTCACACGGCGGACACGCTATGGCATCTGGGTTATCAGTGTCGGTGAAAAACTATCCAAAATTCCGTGACGATATAACAAAATACCTAAATGAAAACTTTGAAAATCTAAGCATCACATCCGAAAAGTTTTACGACTTCGCAATTGAACAAAGCGAAATGACAAAAGAATTCCTAACCGAAATCGACAAACTCGAGCCAACAGGTTGCGACAACCCAACCCCCGTGTTCATGACCACGATTGGCGGTTGCCACATAAGCGCACTTCCGAACTTCAACAAACACCTTAAATTCAGCCATAACGGAACGCACTTCATTTTCTTCAACGGCGCCGAAGTCGGCGACGTATTGGCACACAACTTCCCAAAAAAAGTCATCTTTGAATTTCAAAAGAGCGACGACAAAGCCCTCAAAGCCGTATGCAAAAACATCATCCCCGTCCCTCACGACCCAAAAAGTTACGCCCTAACAATGTATGGTCACCTCGTCGGATTGTTTGCGTATGAACCAGATATGAAATATAAATCAATTATTAGTGATTTATCTGTTGATAGAGATGTTTTTGTGGAATACTATAAATTCATGAAAAAAGGTAGCGAATTGCGCGCGTTTAATCCGTATGATTTGTTTGTAAAACTCGATGGTGGGGCGGATGCGGACAAATACAATTTGTATCAATTTGTTTTCTGCTGTGCCGTGTTCAGGCAACTTGGGATATTGTCTTTTTCAAGCGAGGGCGTTACGATTGACAATACTAATCCTACGGATTTGTTTGCAAGTTCGGCTTATAACAAGGTTCGCGAACAAGCCACCGAGTCGGGTATTAAAATTAAAATCAATACAGATATAACCGCTTAAGAGCGTTTAATAAATATAAAGGAGAATATACATGGAAGAAACTAAAACAGAAGTTGGTGTGCAGGGGCAAGGTACCCCTGTGAAGCCTGCGCCAAGACCACAAGAGGGGCAACCTAGGGAAGAGCGTGCCCAAGGACAGCAAAAACAGCATAGCGGAGATAGAGGAGAGCGTTCCCAAGGACAGCAAGAACGTAGAGGCGATGGGCAAAGCAGTGAGCGTCCTCAAGGGTTGAAGAGCGACGGGCAGAGAGGGGATAGACCTCAGGCCAGGACAGATGTTAGACCAGAGGGAGCGCAGCCTCAAGGGGCAAGGCCAGAAAGGTCAGGGGCGCAAGGCGCAAAACCAGAAGGGGCAAGACCGCAGGGGCAAGGGGGTCAAGGTGCGGGCATGCGTCCTGTGACCGCGTCGCGTGGGGGAGTTAAGATTTCGTTCCTCGGCGGTGTTGGTGAGATTGGGAAAAATATGTACACCCTTGAATACGGTAACGAGATTATCGTTCTTGATGCGGGGCTTGGGTTTGCATCGGACGAGATGCCTGGGATTGATAAAGTTGTGCAGGACATAACCTATTTGGTTCAAAACAAAAATAAAGTTAAGGCTTACGTAATTACGCATGGTCACCTTGACCACATTGGGGCGATTCCGCACGTGTTGAAGCACGCGCCTGCGCCTGTTTATGCGAGCCGTATGACATTGGCTTTGATTGAAAATCAGTTGCGCGAGCATCCAGGTATCAAGGCGAAGGCTGTTGCCGTGAAGGCGCGCAGTGTTGTTCAAATCGGGTCTTTTTCGGTCGAGTTTGTTCACGTCAACCACAATATCCCTGGCTCTTTTGCGTTGTCGGTTACGACACCTGTTGGTGTGGTTTTCTTTACGGGTGACTTTAAGGTTGATTACACGCCTGTTGACGAGCATCCGATTGACCTTGCAAGAATTGGTGAGATTGGGCGCAAGGGTGTGGCGTTGCTTTTGGGTGAGTCGACAAACGTCGAGCGCAAGGGGCATACTATGTCCGAAAAACAAGTTGGTGAGAACCTTGATAAAATTTTTGTGGAAAACAAAGACAAGCGTTTATTTGTTTCAACCTTTTCGTCGAACGTACACCGTGTTCAGCAGTTGTTTTACCTTGCCGAAAAACACAATAGGAAGATTGCATTTGCGGGGCGCAGTATGATTTCTACGACGGACACCGCAATCAAAATTGGAGAGATGAATACCAAACCAAATCAAATCGTTGATATCAATAGCGTCACGAATTACAAACCTGGTGAGGTGTTGATTGTGCTGACGGGTTCGCAAGGGGAACCGAGGAGTGCGCTTGTTCGTATGTCTACGGGGGATTTTAACAAAATACAAATTGGGGCGACCGATACCGTTATTTTGTCGTCTGCGCCGATTCCTGGGAACGAAGCGAACGTCAACGACGTTATTAACAATCTAATCAAATGTGGCGCTACGGTCGTTTATGAGGCTCTGGCAGAGGCTCATGCATCGGGGCATGCTTATGAAAACGAAATGAAGTTGATGTTGGCACTTGTGAAGCCACACTTTTTTGTTCCAGTTCATGGTGAGTACAAACATCTTAAAAAGCACGCGATTATTGCCGAACAATTGGGTGTTCAAAAAAGAAACATTTTGGTACCAGACCTTGGGGATTGTTATGAACTTGGGGTTAATACGCTTAAGCATGTTGGCTGTGTGCCAAGCGGTGCGGTGCTGATTGACGGCGCAAGTACGGGGTCGTTGGATAGCACGGTGCTTCGTGACAGGCAGACTATGGCTGAGGAAGGTATGTGCGTAATCGGTATTGGCTTTGATTCAAAAACAGGTGAGATGACGAGCGGACCAGAGGTTATGACAAAAGGGCTTTTGTACAGTGACGAACTTATTGACTTGGTTAGTGAGGCTCGCGATATTATTGCGAGTTGTGTGAAAAACTGTGGGTTGAACCTTGCAAAAGATGACGTGGGCGAGATTAGAAACCACATTCGCCGTGAAGTTCAGAACTTCTTTTTCAAAAACGTAAAACGTCGACCGATGGTTATTACAATGCTCCAAAGCAATGGGTGAGTATGCACAAACACAAAAACATCATCATCTTCGTGTCGGTGTTTGTTTCGTTGTTGATTGTTGACCTTGTGTCAAAGCGACTGACCGACGGTTTTGAGGGAACGGTAATTTCGGGTTTCCTAAATTTTACGTCGTTTCACAATTACGGGATTGCGTTTGGGCTCTTGTCGGGGCAAAGAACTTTGCTATTGATTATGAATTCTTTGCTTATTGTTGGTGCGATTTTGGCGTGGTGGTTTTTTGCGAGAAAAGACCCACGGCTGAATGTTGCGCTCGCAATTTTCATAGCGGGTGCAATTGGTAATCACTGGGATAGGGTTTTCCACGGGCATGTGCGCGATTTTATCGACTTTTCTTTTACGATGACGGTTATGAATCTTGCTGATATTTTTTTGACCGTGGGTACGGTTTTGGTTGTTTTGGCGGTGCTTTTTCAGAGTTTCAAAAAAGAGGAACCACGTAATGAGGCTTGATATTTTTTTGCAAAAACAATTTGAAGGAAAACACACAAGGAGTCAAATAACAAACGCGATTAAAGCAGGTCTGGCTTTGGTCAATGGTGTTGTCACAAGAAAATGCGGTCATGATATTGGGTCAGAGGATAAAGTAGTTTGTACTTTTCCTGAAAAACAAGATACGGACGAGCGCGCCCAGGATATTGCCCTTGATATTGTGTACGAGGATGAAAATCTTTTGGTGGTGAACAAACCGCGCGGAATGGTTACACACCCTGGGGTTGGGAACAGGTCGGGGACGTTGATGAATGGGTTGTTGTATTTACAAAAAAATACGGATATCAACCGCGCGGGTATTGTGCATAGGCTTGATATGAATACTGCGGGGCTTTTGATAGTGGCAAAAGATGTGGCGACACAGGCGAAACTGACAAGCATGTTACAACGTCGCGAAATCAAGCGTGAGTACATTGGCATTGTGGAGGGGAACCTCACGGGGTCTGGTGTGATTAACAAAAATATTGTTCGCCACCCGAACAAGCGGACTTTGTTTACAACGTGTCCAGTTGGGAAAGGGCGAACTGCGATTACACATTATGCGGTTGAAAAAAACTTTGGGAGATATTCGTTGGTTCGATTCAAGTTGGAAACGGGGCGGACTCACCAAATTCGTGTGCATATAAAAAGTTTGGGACACCCACTTGTTGGTGACCCCGAATACAACCCAAAAGGTGGGGACGGGCAACTTTTGGAGGCGGTAAGGGTGGCTTTTGTTCATCCAAAAACTGGGAAACAAATTGATATTCAAATAAAGCCGACCGAAAAATTGACGATGTTTATTAAGAAAATTGTGTTCTCAACAAACAACCACTGTAACAAGCGAAGTAGATGAAGTAGAACGATAATTATTGTTGACATCAGGCAATAATAAATGTAATTGTATGTTACATTTAAAAAAGGAGGGAAGTTTAAATGCCATCAAATAGTAGGAGTAATTGGGTAGGTGTTTTTAGTTTGATTGCTTTTATTGCTGTTGCAATGATTGGTTTCGCGCTTTTGTTTGCGCGTATCTTCACAGGCAACAACATTAGTGGTCCACTTTTGCACGTAGCACAAATCCTTGCATATGTTGTCGTTGCATTCGCGTCGTTCTTCTATGCAAATCGCCGTGGGCAATCAAGGGCAAGTCATGTTACACACATGGTAATTTGGTCAGTTTCTGTAATATTGATAGTTGTACTTGTAATCTTGAACATTCTTTGATTATAATTAACTGTGTTCAAACGCATTAAAGAAAACTTTAACCGCTGGGTCAAGGGTCATCCGTCGCGAAAGCCGATGGTTTGGATTATTGGCATAGCGGTTTTTGTTATGTTTTTTTCTTCGCTTGACCCAAGCGGTTTCGTCGGTATAGCGGGAATGGTTTTGCTGATTGCTGCACTTTCGTTAAGTATTTCTGATACGACGTCAACTTTCAAGAAATTCAACCTTGACCTAAAGACCGTTGTGGAAAGACATCGCCAGCGACAAATGGAGTATTATGGCCAAGTGACCGAATCTTGTTTTACCCCCGAGGACATCAAAGATATTCGCAGGCGGCGCACACAGTACAAAGTTTGGATTGCTTTCAAAATTCTTATAATTATAATTTTAATTGTTGCTATGGTAAATGTGTTGACTTAAATTTCTAAAGCCGATATAGTTGATTCATGAACGTAACAGCAAAATTTGAATTTACCACGAAGCAGATTGAGGAGGCCATTGATGTGGTCTACAAGCGCGATGCAGCAAAGTACAAGGTCAAAGGTTTTCGCCAAGGTGCGGCACCAAGAAAGATGATTGAACAAAACCATGGTGATGTTTTCAGCGAAGAAGCATTTAACAAGTTGTTTAACGAAGCATTTAAAAAGTACTTGGCCGACAACAAAGAGGTTACCCCCGTCGATGACCCAGACGTTACCGTTGAACCGACCGAGAAAGGTTTGGTCTTTGTGGCAACAATACCTGTTCAGGATAAATTTACACTTGGTAAATATACTGGCATTGAAATCAAACTCCCAGCCGCGAAAATCGGGGATAAAGATGTGGACGCATTTTTGGAGCGCATTGCAAACTCGCGTGCACGGCAGATTGCGGCGGCACCTGGTCACAAAATCAAAGACGGCGATATTGCGGTTATTGATTTCTGTGGTTATCTAAATGGTAAAAAGTTTGCAGGGGGCGAGGCCAAAAACCATGAACTCGTTATTGGGTCAAAGTCGTTTATTGATACGTTCGAGGAACAACTTGTTGGTAAATCCGTCAAAGACAAAGTTAAAGTCAACGTAACATTCCCAAAAGAATATCATGCAGCGGAGTTGGCGGGTAAGCCCGTTGTTTTTGAAGTAGAGATTAAAAACATTTTGATTCGCGAAATCCCTGCTATTGATGATAACTTGGCGAAGGAAACAAGCGAGTTTAAAACGCTTGCTGAACTTAAAAAAGATACCCGTGAACGTTTGGAAAAACATCTTAAAGCCGAAGTCGACCAAGCGTACGAGCAAGAACTCTTGCGCAAAATCGCTGAGGGTACGAAAATCAATGTGCATGAAAAACTTACCGAGCGGTACTTTGCAAAAATCATGGCTGACCTTGAAGCCCGATTGGCACAAAGCGGTATCAATATCGAGATGTATGCACAGTATAACGGGGTGGACCTTGAGGGTCTTAAAAAAGTACAGCGCGAGAACGCCATGAACAGTGCGAAAATTGGGTTGGTTCTTGATGCTGTGCAATCAAAAGAAAAAATTAAAAACTTTGATGAAGTAATTAAGTTTTTAAAAGAGAAGAATAAATGCACTTTTGGGGCAAAATAAATTTAGGAGGTTTACATGTTAGTACCAATAGTTATCGACCAAACAGGTTCAGGAGAAAGAAGTTATGATATCTACAGCCGTCTTTTAGAGGACCGCGTGGTGTTTTTAAACGGCGAGGTCAACAGCCAATCGGCAAACCTTGTCATTGCTCAGTTGATTTTTTTGGAAGCAAAGGACCCAACCAAGGACATCAGCCTTTACATTAACAGCCCAGGCGGGTCTGTGACCGACGGTTTGGCGATTTACGATACAATGCAATATATCAAATGCGACGTGTCCACGATTTGCGTTGGTATGGCGGCGTCTATGGGTGCGTTTCTTTTGTCAAGCGGTGCAAAAGGAAAACGCTATGCTTTGCCTAACAGCGAAATCATGATTCACCAGCCTCTTGGCGGGGCGCGCGGGCAGGCAACAGATATTGCTATTCAAGCCGAACATATTTTGAAACTCAAGAAAAAATTGACACAGATTATTGCGGAAAACGCGGGTCAGACTTTTGACAAAGTTGCGGCAGATTGCGAGAGGGATTATTATATGTCTGCGTCAGAGGCGTTGAAATATGGTCTTGTAGATAAGGTATTTAATAAGCGATAAGGATGTATAATAGATAATATGATTAACACGTTTTGTAGTTTTTGTGGTCGCAGCAACCACGAGGTAAAAAAGATAATAGCAAGCCCGAACGGCAAGAGTTTCATTTGTGACAATTGTGTGACTACGTGCACAAATATTATGTCTGTGGAACAACAAGCGAAGGCGAGCGAGTCTTTGCTTGCGTTGCCGACACCGACCGAAATCAAAGTTCGTATGGACGATTTTATTGTTGGGCAAAACGATGCAAAGAAAGTTTTATCTGTTGCGGTTTACAATCATTACAAGCGCGTTAATTATAATATAAAAGCGATGAAAGACCGCGCGACCGCCGCAAAGGCAGCCACCAACGCTGGGACCTCTAAAATGGCTAAGGACAAAATATCTGACGTTGATGATATTGAACTTGAAAAAAGCAACATCCTTATGATTGGGCCTACTGGTTCGGGGAAAACACTTATGGCGCGAACGCTCGCACGTATCTTAGATGTTCCGTTTGCGGTTGCGGATGCGACGGCGCTTACCGAAGCAGGTTACGTTGGTGAAGATGTCGAAAACATTCTTTTGAAACTTTTGCAGGCCGCAGATTTTGACGTTAAACGTGCCGAGCGCGGAATCATCTATATCGACGAAATTGACAAAATTGCAAAGAAAGGCGAGAATCGTTCTATTACTCGTGACGTGAGTGGCGAAGGTGTTCAACAGGCGTTGCTTAAAATTATCGAAGGTACTGTTGCAAGTGTACCTCCGCAAGGCGGGCGCAAACACCCGAACCAAGAATGTATCCAATTGAATACACAAAACATTTTGTTCATTGTTGGAGGGGCTTTTGTTGGTCTTGACAAAATTGTTGCGCACAGAAAAAATGCGTGCAGTCTTGGCTTTGGTGCCGAGTTAAAACCAAAAGCCGAAGAATCAAACGAGATTGAGGACATCCACACTGTGTCGCCGATTGACCTTGTAAAATACGGAATTATCCCAGAGTTTGTTGGGCGTATCCCTGTGATTGTTGGCTTGCACGCGCTTGACCGTGCGGCGTTGGTAAAAATTCTTACTAAACCAAAAAATGCGCTGATTAAGCAATACAAAAAAATGTTTGCCCTTGACAACATCGAGTTGGACTTTGATGACGCAAGTATCGAAACCGTTGCGGATTTGGCTCTTGAACTGAAAACTGGGGCCAGGGCACTTAGGTCGATTTTAGAAGATTGTATGCTTGACATTATGTACGAAACACCAAGCGAAAAAAACGTGAGCAAAGTTTTTATCGACAAAGACGTTATCAGCAAAAGTAAAAAAGCAAAATTCGAATACATGAAACCGCAAAAAAAAGTGACCGAAACGACGACTACGACTGTGAAGGCAACAACGATTAAGCAAAAAAGCGTTGCGTCGAACTAACGCAAGAAAAGTTCTTGACTTGACCAAATTTTATGGTACATTGTTGTGTGACCTACTTAAATAGTAATCTTATTTTGTTGCGAAAATCGAAAGGTTTGGAAATTTCGGATATTGCAACTTTGTTTTCTATTGATATTGAAACTATCAAGAAGTGGGAGTTTGGTATGCAATCTCCTTCGTTGAATGAACTTGAAAAACTCGCGAGTTTTTATGGTATAACTCCATCCGATTTATTTATACCTATTAATATCCCAAAAACAGTAAAGCAAAAACAAGTCCATGCAATCACAACCGAATCACCAAGGGCGCAAGAACCAAAATGGCGATTTTGGACATGGTTTTCTTTGACGATTGTTTCAATCGTTTTAATGTCCGTAACTTTAGGACTTTTTGCAATTAATATTTATGATGTTTTTATTGGAATTAATACCGCACCTTTTTCTCATTATGGATTCTCAGGACAATGGATATTTGAAAGAGAGTACCTATCAAACTTTGACTTGATTCGTGAGCAAAGTCCAATACACATATTGTTACTAATCGTACTTTTACTGATGTTTGTATGGACAATAATATCATTTATTTTACACATAGTTGGACGATTTACAGGGAACACATATAGATTTATCAACCAAAATGTTTCAAAAACTCTGGATTTAACAAGTGGCCTTCTATTGGTTGTGATATGGTTTACTGCTGTGTATGGATATCTTGGTATTGACTACATCCCAGATTTGTTTAATGTAAATGTGATGGCATTGGGCATTACACACTTCCTTTCCGCGTTCATTATGTTATTAGTTGCCGTAAAGATTCTTGCAGGCGCAATGTTGCTATGGCGCGACACTAAAATAGATTAACTTTAAAAAGTACTTGCATTGTAAAACAATGGGGTGTATAGTTAAATTACGAAATTTACCCGATGGTTAAACTCTGTCCGCAACGCGGTCGACCATACGGGGCAGACAACGGAGGTAAAAATGTCAGTAATTTCAATGAAACAACTACTTGAAGCAGGGGTGCATTTCGGACACCAAACCAGTCGCTGGAATCCAAAAATGAAACCGTATATCTTTACAGAGCGTAACGGTGTGCATATTTTGAACTTGGAGCAAAGCACTGTGCTTATCGACAAGGCGTATGACTACATCCGCAACGCGGTCAAAGAAGGTAAAAAAATTCTTTTCGTCGGAACAAAAAAACAAGCCGAAGAAGCAATCAAGGCCGAGGCTACACGTTGCGGTATGTTCTATGTGAACTCACGTTGGTTGGGTGGGACACTTACGAATTTTGAAACAATCCGTAGCCGTGTCGAGCGCATGGAAAAAATCTATAACATGGAAAAGGTCGGCGAGTTTGCGTACTTGCCAAAAAAAGAAGTAATCAAATTGATGGACGAACGCGACAAGTTGGAAAAGAACTTGCGCGGTATTGCTGCGATGACGGCCCTCCCAAGCGTGATGGTTGTGGTTGACAGCAAAAAAGAGCACATCGCAATTGGTGAGGCAAAAAAACTTGGTATACCTGTTGTTGGTATCATTGACACAAACTGCGACCCAGACGATGTTAATGTTATTATCCCTGCGAACGACGATGCCGTGCGTAGTATCCAGTTGATTTTGGCCGCGCTTGCCGATGCTGTTATCGAGGCCAAAGAGGGTGTTGTTTTGCGCGACTCGAGCGGTGACGACAAAGTTAGTATGTCTGATGCAATGAAGGCTAAGGCGATGCTTGACGCCCAAGAAGAAAAAGATGAATCGGAAAAACCGAAAGCAGAAAAAGTTAAAAAAGAGCGCAAAGAAACGACTGCCGTTGATAAAATGGGCAGACCGCTTAAATCTGAAAAATAATTTTAACCATTAAAAAAGGAGAAAGAAAAATGGAAATCATGAAATTGAAAGAAGTAACAGGAGCAGGGATTAAAAATTGCAAGGAAGCATTAGAAGCATGCAAAGGCGACTTTGAAAAAGCGGTTGCATTTTTGCGCGAGAAGGGCAAGGCGTCCTTTGAAAAAAAAGCAGCAACCAGGGAAGCCGCGGATGGTGCAGTTGGTGTTTATAGTCATTTTGGGAAAATCGGTGTTATGGTTGAAATTAATTGCGAAACCGATTTTGCTGCAAAAACCGAAGATTTCCAAACGCTTGTTAAAGATGTGGCTATGCAAATTGCTGCTTCAAATCCCCAATATGTTAATGAAACAGAAGTCCCGACAAAAGAATTGGACAAAGAAAGAGAAGTATTGCGTAAAAAAGCAAAGGCAGAAAAAAAACCTGACAACATTATTGAGAAAATGCTTGAAGGTCAAGTTAAAAAATACTATGCTGACGTTTGTCTTGTTTACCAGCCTTTTGTTAAAGACCCGTCAAAAACAATTAAAGACGTTGTGACCGAGGTCGGTGCAAAAATTGGTGAGAAGATTTCTATTCGTCGTTTTGTACGTTTTGAACTTGGTGAAGGTATCGAGAAAAAACAAGAAAACTTTGCTGAAGAAGTTAAAAAAGCAAGCAAAGCAACATCAAAGAAATAACAAGTATAGGGGCACGATTAGGACTATTGCCAATATTGTGTGCAAAGTTTTGTATGCAAAGTAAAACCATGCGGGCAGTGCAAATGCTCGTGTGAAAACGAAACCTTGTGCCGCAATACAAAGACCGCCGAACGACAAAATTGCAACGGTCATGATTGCTAGAGGCAGGCCCGTTGTGACCTCGGATATGCGAAAAATTCCCGTTGTCATCTCGAAGATGCCCGCAATTGCTGGCACCAGTGATGCTGACCCTATGAAAAATACAATTACAAGACCTGCAACCGCCAAAACCGATGAAACGGCACCATGGAGCGCGTTTGAAATGGACTCGCCTATATCGGTTTTTTTAGCCTCATTGTTTTGTAAGGTGGGAGTCGCCGTGTTTTGATTTTGAAGCGGCTTAATTACTTTTGAGAGTCGGAAACAAATCGCCCCTGTTATAAACGCTGCGCCAATGTGCGCAACGTAAATTATCACGCCAAGCATGGGGCTTTTGAACAATGCCACACCTATTACTGCAATTGTGAATATTGGGCTCGCGGTTGTAATGAACGGCGAAATGCGTATTGCGGTTGTCCGAGTAATTGTACCATTTTTGTGCATATTGCTAAGTAATTTTGCACCCGTTGGAAACCCCGACAATAAACCGAGTACAACGACCATGAAAATATTGACACGGCGGTTGACGTTTAGGTCACGTTGCAGTTCTGTTAACAAACCTCCGATGAAAAAAAATGGGAATAGCACGGGGATGACGCTTGTGCCCACCAACAAAATTGCGCGGCGGCCGTTATCCAGGAACGCAGTGACGTCCACAAATGCCATTACCATGAATGCAATGCACATGAAAACGACGCCAATTTTTACAAGCATAGACAATATGTATTAAAAAATTGTTTTGCTAATTCGCCCTTAATATATTATATTGAAGTATGATTAAGAAAGAATTTCCAATCCTTGAATTTGACGGGGTTTCACGACCAGTTGTTGATGTCAAAAAATACCTCCCGCCGTTTGTTTCTTGTGTTTCCGATATGTGTTTGATTACGTACTTTTCGGATGTTGTTGACAGTTACGAACGCGTTTTCAAAGTCAACCAAGTTTTCAAAATCCGTACAGAGGGTGTTCGCCCAAGGGTTTTTTTGATGGAAGCAGGTGCTTTTAAAAAGCCCGTCTATGTGATTCCTGTGCCGATTGGCGCGCCACAGGCCGCACGTGTGGTCGAAGCCATGGCGGCACTTGGTGTCAAAAAGTTCATGGTTTGCGGAGGGGCAGGAACACTTGACGACAGCATTACTGAGAACAAAATTTTGATTCCAACCAGCGCGGTTCGCGACGAGGGTACAAGTTATCACTATATGCCGCCAAGTCGCGAAATCGAGTTAAACAAAAAAGTCCTCACGATTATTGAGAAAACTTTTTTGCGCGAGAAAATAAATTACCAGCACGTGAAAACCTGGACCACAGATGCAATTTTTCGTGAAACCGCGGATAAGGTGGCACAAAGGAAAACCGAGGGGTGTAACGTTGTTGAGATGGAGTGCAGTGCATATTATTGTGTGGCGAAACACCTTGGGTTGATGCTTGGGCAGATTTTGTATGCCGCGGACGTCGTTATGACGGATGCTTGGGACCACCGCGATTGGCACGACAAATACGATATGCGCGAAAAACTTTTTGAACTCGCGCTTAAATGTTTGCTTGCGTTTTAAAGCAACAAATCGCCGATTTCGTCCAAAGAATTTTTGCGGATAACTTTTTGTTTTTCAAGTTCACTATCGGTAATTTCAGCATTGTGGGGTGCGGTGAACAAAATTCCTTGTTTTGCAAACGGACTTAGTTGGCTTAACCTGTCGTCAATTTGAATATCACAAGCAAGGCACTTTTTATTCGGCACAAACATGACTTTGTCTGGGGTCATAAAAGGAAAGTTATGTCTAATTAATGCCAATTTGTCGCCGCAAAACTTACCGCTTTCCCATGCAACTTCGGGCGTGATGTAATCGGAGCAAATGCTCATGTCATATTTATCGTTTAATCTTTTTAAGATTTCGATTTCTCTTGGTGTAGGGATAATTTTTGCATCTTTATAAAAATCTACCTTCAAAAGGTATTCAAGGAACATTAGTTTTAGATGTGTGGGTACGAGGTCTTGGGCACGAAAACCTTTAATATCTTCAAGTGTATGGTTTGTACCCAAAAACTCGTTCACACGGATGAGCATTGCTTTTTCAACAAGCACCTCGTCAAGGTCAACGATTAAAGTTTTTTTCATAATGTCTTGACAATACCATGTAAATTGTGTAAAGTCAATATCATGAAAGAGAAAATTCATCCAAATTACCACCCAGCCGATTTTGTGTGCGCATGTGGCGCAAGAATTAAAAATGCAACGACCAAACAGGGCGATGAAGTCAAGTTAGATATTTGCAGTGCTTGCCACCCATTTTTCACAGGCAAACAAAAAATTGTCGACACAGCAGGTCGCGTTGAAAAATTCAACAAACGCTATAAAAAATAAGCCGCTTGCTTACAAGTGTGGTGTCGCTTGGTTTTCCGAGCGGCCTTTTTTTGTGAATAAAAACGTTTTGATACCGCGTTTCGACACCGAGGTTTTGGTTGAAACCGTTATTTTAAACGCACCTCAAAAAGCGAAAGTATTGGACCTCTGCACAGGGTCGGGGTGCATTGCGGTTATCCTTGGCCTGCATGATTTCATTGTCACCGCATCGGATATATCACGTAAGGCACTTAAGGTCGCAAAAAAAAATGCCAACTTAAACGACGTTAAAGTTGACTTTATGAAAAGTGACTTGTTCGCAAAAATCAATGAAAAATTCGACGTCATTGTTTCCAACCCACCATATATCAAAACCGAAGAAATTGGGGCTTTTGACAAAACAACTTTGCACGAACCGCGAATTGCCCTTGACGGCGGGGGGGACGGTTTTAATTTTTACTGGCGGATTTGTAACCAGGCACCACGTCATTTAAATGACGGCGGAATGTTGTTTGTAGAGATTTGCCACAAGTTCGCGGACGACATTGTCAACCTGTTCAAGGCTAATGATTTTGTAGATGTGTCCGTTGTAAAAGACAAACAAGGTCTTGCACGCGTTGTGTATGGTCGATTGCGGAGGTGTAATATAAAATGAACGAGTTTTCAAAAATTGCCCAAAGTATAGAGCAACAACTTGCAACAATCGACGCGGAATTATCATCAGGAAAACCAGATGTTGATTTTGTTGCGCTTGGTAAAGAACACAAAAGATTATCAGATATCTTGGGCAAATATGGCGAGTATCGCACCATGATTGACGACCTCTCTGTGGCCAAGTCATTAAACATGAATGACGAGATTTTGGCTCTGGAAGCAAATATTGACGTTACACGGGGTGTGCTTGGTGCTCTTTTGCGGCCGCGCGACCCAAAAGACGACGCAAACGTAATAATGGAAATAAGGCCAGCGGCGGGCGGTGACGAGGCGGCTTTGTTTGCGGGGTCGTTGTTCAAGATGTATTCGGGTTATGCTACAAAGTGTGGTTTCACAATCGAGATTATCGACATATCTGAAAACGACATTGGTGGAATCAAGGAAGTTAACTTTATGGTCAATGGACACGGGGCGTTTGAAAAGTTCAAATACGAGTCAGGTGTTCATAGGGTCCAGCGCGTACCAGACACAGAGTCACAAGGGAGGATACACACGAGTACTTGCACCGTGGCTGTGCTTCCTGAGGCGGTGACGATTGATTTTAAAATTGATGAAAAAGACCTCAGGGTTGATGTCTACCGCTCAAGCGGTGCGGGCGGACAGCACGTTAATAAAACCGAGTCGGCTGTGCGCATTACGCATTTACCGACGAACACGGTTGTTACTTGCCAAGACGGTAGGTCGCAAATTAAAAATCGCGAAACCGCAATGCGGGTTTTACAATCGAAACTTGTTGAGCATTTTCAATCCGAGGAAGATAAAAAATATGCAACAGAGCGAAAGTCCCAAGTTGGCTCGGGGGATAGGTCGGAGAGAATCAGGACATACAACTTTCCGCAAGACCGTGTGACCGACCACCGTGTTGGGGCGACCGTGCATAATTTACCTGTGTTTATGACGGGGGAGATTTCCGAACTTTTGGATATTGTAAGCCAAAAATTAAACAGCAATTAGGATGTTGATTTTGGGATTTGTATGCGTTGACGGCGTATTCTTATGTGTCGAATGATGACTATGATTGCAACAACGACGGAAGCGCAGAGTGCGATAATCGCGATGATTTGCCAAGCGGTTACACGGTTGAGTTCGATGAATTCGGTTTCTACCCAACCAACGTGCATGCGGTCAAATGCGAAATAACGTATCTGTGTGAACCTTTGTGTTCTGTCAAGGCGGCCAAGAATTTCGATTCGTTCGCGACTTTCTAAAATATCTTCAAATCGGATTTCGCCGCCAGAGTCATAGAATATGGATAGACCGCCGTATTCGTTAATCATGCTTTGCGGTAAAACGCGGACACGGCCGTTGGTTGTGAAAGCCCGACGCGACGGGGTCAGGTGTGCATCCTGGACAAGGTTTGTGTCTACGAAACCGACGAAGGCACCGTTAGCCATTGGGCTGGCAGGATTGCCGTGGTTTATGCGGACTTCGTAAAACGTGATACCGCCGACGGCAATCGTGATTCTTCGGTTAATTCTAAGACCTGGACCTGGGGCATAGCCCTCGATAGCAAAGTTTCGGGTCAACCTCCCAATAACAAAACTTTGGTCTTGGATAGGCAACGAATATATCAAAGTGTTGTTCATAAGGACTCTGCCAGAAAAACCTACAAATTGGTTGTTGCCGTCGTACGGACTGTTTTCAGGTAGATAGCCAAGGTTGCGGGTTGCAAAGTCGATTGCTATTAATCGGTTGCGGTTTACATAGAAAGCCTGATTGCGATAAAGCACCAATGCGTAGTTAAAAGAAATATTTGGTCGGGCAGGGATAAGATTGCTGGTACCTGGTTCGTATAACATTGCGTTGTAGGCGAGGACTTTGACGTGTGTTCTGGCTGGTGCAATTTGCAGTGGACCAATAGAGTTTGGAAATTGATATAGCAAAGTGCCTGCTTGGATATCCATGAAAAGACGCTCTGAGTAAGCAGGGTGGGTGTCACCAAGTCCGTGGGCTACGCGGATGTTGCGCCAGTTGCGGTGCTCGAAATCTGATGGGTTGAAATATGGATTATCAATATCGCCAAGTTGCGTATGGCGAATTTCATGGCGGGTAACAGGGTCATGATATGGAACATAAAATACACGACCATTCATACGGTCAATTGACCAACGGCCTTCTATTGCAAGATTCGCAGGCGAAGGTGTCAGAACCTCGGCAGGAGGTGGAATTTGGTTCATTAAAGAGTCATGAAAATCAAGGCGTCTTGGAACACTGGTTCTAGGAACCAGTCGCTGGAAAAACGGTCTTATGCGTCCATTATAATGAATAAGTTCAAAATGGAGTGCGGGACTGTCTAATGGTGCTGCGGGCAAAAGATATACATTTCGGAAATGGTCACTGTAAATAGACGTTACTGTCCCTACGTGTATTTCTTGGGGGATTCCGAAAAAGAGCATGTTTTGTTGGTTCAAAGTTACTTGATTGTTGCTGGTGTTTATATTTACAAGTGAAATACCTGTTAGGTCAGACACAATTAATAATTCGCTGTTGAACACGTGTATTGTTTGGATGTGGAAATGATAGCCAAAATACTCGTGAGTTCGCTCTGTTGTATTGCCTGTACGAACATATCTATTGAGTCTATTACGGTTGGCACTGCTTTCTTGTATATTACGCCAAATTGAAACGTATTGATTATTTCCTATTGGGTGTTCGCGAAGTACTTCTTCGTAGTTCGTGAGAACATCAAGTGGTATAAAGTCTGGCGAGGATTCAAAATCACGTGTTTCAATTGCCGTCCTTACAACCATTGTGAAGCCGAAAAGCGTCACGGACGCGACGATTAAAAAACAGGTGAGGAAGATTGCTTTTTTCACTGTTCAAAGTTTAACATAGGGTGTAAAAATTTGTCTAATAAAAAAGGCTCCTTATTAAAAAAAAATTTTTGGCGGAAGCGGGTTCGGATTTTTAACCGCCGTGTTAGCCTTTCACAATTCTTCGTCGTCGAAGATTATTTCTTCACCATCACGACGTTTCTTTTTCATAGCACGTTTTGGGGTTTCATCATCTTCGTTGTCTTTTAGGCGGACAAAGAATCTGAACTTTATCCATTCGCGCTTTATCGGAAAGAGAGCAAAGAATACGATTAAAGAAACAAGGAGGAGACTTGTGAAAACACAAAACATTATCGCCGCAAAAGACATAGAAAAAAAGGTACACCAAAAACAACAATTATTTTTTGACGACAAGGCACGGAACAGGTGGATTTTTGGCGGAAACCGAACGGGCAAAACACACGCTGGGGCTGTGGAGGCTGTGCGCTGGCTTTTAGAGAAAAATTGCGAGGGCTGGGTTATTTCGGTTTCTACACGGGTTCAGCGTGACGTTGCCCAAAGAAAAGTCTTGGCTTTATTAGATGAGGCAGAAGCAAAATACGACTGCGTTATGCATTCGGGGCGGGCGGATAATCCTGTGCGCGGGATTATTGACTTTTTGGTTATCAAAAAAGATAACGGTCATGAAAGTCGTTTGGGCTTTCGCAACGCAGAGCAAGGTCGCGAAAAGTTTCAGGGGACAAAGTTGGACTTTGTTTGGTTTGACGAAGAACCTGACGAAGAAATCTACGACGAGTGCATTATGCGAACTATGGGTGTCGAGGGTGCAGGCATATGGGGAACTATGACGCCTTTACGCGGAAGAACATGGTTGTACGAAAGAATCTTTTTACAATCAGACAAAAGCGAAATCTCGGTACATCAATGGAGTTGGGAGGATAATCCTTTTATTTCCAAAGAAGAAATCGGGCGAATGGAAAAAAACTTTTCAACCGATATTTTGGAGAGCCGTAAATTTGGACGCTTTTCGGAAGGCAGTGGTTTGGTTTTTTCGGAATTTGAGGATTCAAATATTGTTCGTCTTTCAAATTCGGTGGCGGAAGGCGGTTCGGATTTGGAAACCCCATGTTACCGTTTTGCAAGCGGATTTGTTTACACAGGGATTGCAATTGACCCAGGGTATACAAATCCGACGGCCGTGCTTTGGATTGGGATTGACGGAGATGAAAACATTTTTGTGATTGACGAATACAAGCAAAGCAAAACAACGGTGGAGCAGATTGTAAAGGTGATTAATACCAAAAGTAAAAACCTCGGGATACCTGTCCGAAATGTGTTTATTGACTCGGCGGCCGCGGCAGATTCTTTTGGTTCCCTTGCATCTGTTGCGAACCAATTCAGGCTGCATGGTATTGACGTAAACACAAATGTCAACAAAAGTGTGCTTGAAGGAATCCACCGCATGAAGGCTCTGTTCAAGTCAGACAGCGGGAGTCGCAAACTTTTCATTTATGAAAACTGTGTTGAAATCATGCGTGAGATTCGCGGTTATTGCTGGGGGGATTCGAACAAACCTGTAAAGCGAAACGACCATTGTATTGATGCTTTGCGTTACTTCGTAATGGCGGTGTCGCCAGGGGATTCGCACGAGGTTTCAGTTTCGGAAACAACCAAACCAAAACGGCAAACAAATTTTGAAAAATTTAAGAGGAGGATTATTAATGAAGCAAGGTACTGATAACAGTTCAATTGTAAAAGAAGTCACGGATGATTTTTTGTACAGAAAAGATGCACGTAGGTTTTTGGAATTGCAATGGCAATTGAATATTGACTTTTTGAACGGGAGGCAAAACAACCACATTACAAACACGGAAAGTGTGGCAAATTTGGGGCGACGTTTTTGGTGGCAGGAAAATCAAGTCTTTAACCACATCAGCCCATTGATTGAGAGCAGGTTGGTACGCCTAGCAGAATCCGAAACGCGCGTTGTTGTTGTGCCTACATCATCGGATGAAAAGGACCGTGAAAAAGCAGAAAAATGCGAAAAGATTTTGCGCGCAACATTTAAACGTTTGGATATGCAATCTTTGGCTGACCAAGCAAATATGTGGGCAGAGATTACGGGTACGGCTTTTTACAAAGTTGTTTGGACCGCAGACGGCGGCAAGGTAATTGGAAACATTGACGGCAAAGACATAAAAGAAGGTGATGTACAAATTATTGTTGCCAGCCCGTTCGAGGTTTATATTGACAACCTTGCAAGGCGCGAGATGAACAACAATACAAGTATAATTCATGCTAAAGCAATGCCAGTTGATTTGATTCAAAGGACTTGGGGTGTAACCGTAGCAGGTCGAGATGTTGAGAGCGCGAACCAAGGTGTTATGAAGAACGCCGAACTTGTTATTGAAAGATACAAAAACGGGGAACTCTTGATTGTTGCGGGGGAGAAACTTTTGTACCACGGGGTTTATGACGTGCTACCGTTTGTTAGACAAACCGCAGAATCTGTGCCTGGGAACTTTTATGGAACTTCTGTTATTGAACGTGTGATACCTGTTCAGAGGGCGTACAACTCTGTCAAAAACAGAAAGGCGGAATTTTTGAAACGTCTTGCTTGTGGTGTGCTTGCAATTGAAGATGGTTCCGTCGATGTCGAGGCTTTGGAAAATGATGGGTTGGCTCCTGGGACAATTTTGACGTTTAGGGCAGGAACGCGGGCACCAAGTTTTCTTGACAGCACAACCGTGCCGACATCTTTGGAGGCCGAGGAAGAAAGGTTGCTCTCGGAATTTTGTTCTATTACGGGTGGCAGCGATTTGGTTCGAGGCGCACGTATGAATATAAGCGGTGTTGCCCTAAACATTTTGGTTGAACAAGACCGTTTGCGAATTCGTCGCAGTATTAGGTCTTTGCAAAACGCGCACGTGAAAGTTGCGACCAAAGTTTTGAACCTTTTTAAGAAGCACGCAAAAAACGAGAGATTAGAAAAATTGTCAAACGGAAAAAATGTAGAAATTTTTACTTTTTCAAGTGACGACATTTCAAGCGACCAAGTAGAAATTGAGGTAACAAATGAGTGAAGATATTTTAGACGAACTTTTGGAGCAACCCGCAGAAGTGCCGCAAGCCCCAGTTGTTGACGAGAGTCAAGACTGTGCCAGCGACAACACGGATGCGGATTCCAAAGAAAATATTCTTGGCCGATTTAAAAATGTGGACGAACTTGCCAAGGCGTACGATAACTTGGTCAAAGAGTTTACAAGAAAAAGCCAAGAACTTTCGCTTTTGAAGGATTCAAAAAATTCAGAGGTGAGAGCAGAGTCCAAGGCAGGTGACGGCGATACGCCACAACCACCGTCGCCTAGCCGAGAAGATATAATCAAAGAATATTTGACATCTTTTCAAACTCAGCCAGCCGCCCCGACTGTGATTATGGGGGTGGATGATTTTGCGCTTGGGAAAAAACCTGAGGCGAAATCACTCCGCGAAGTTACAAAAATCGCGGAGGAGTACTTTCGTACTAAAATTTTACCAAATTAGAAAAGGAGATTTAAAATTATGGTAACAATTCAAAACGCAGATAATGCATTGAAAACCGTCTTTTTGGAAAGTGTCGTTAATGACATTAACCAAAAAACAAACCCGTTCCTAACTATGGTCGGGAAAAACAAAAGGGCCGTAACAGGCCGTGAAGCACGCGCGAATATTCGCTTTAATAACGAGGGCAGTGTTGCTGCAGGTACAGAGGGCGGTGTGCTGCCTATAAACCGAAATGCTCGCACAGCCGAAATTAACACACCTGTGAAAAACATCTTTGGTACCTTCCAAATTTCTGACAAGGCTTTGCGTTCGGCATCAAACGATTCTGGGGCTTTTGCTTCTTTGATTGCACAAGAAATGGGAAACCTTATTGGAACAGCACAAAACAGTCTTAACACAATGCTCTATGGTAATGGTCGCAGATTGTTGGCTTGGGCAGATAGTGTTACCGCAACACAAATTACGGTGCCTATGCGCTTTAACCGTGCAATGGCTGTTGGTGAGGTTGTGCGACTGTTTACCGCAAACAATGTGGACCTTGGTGCTGCAACAATTACTGCGGTCAATTTAATGGGGCTTGTGTTTACTTATACAGGTGCTGTGAATCTTACAAACCAAGACCGTATCTATATCTTTCGAGAAAATGAACTTGAGGCCGATACAGAACTTAACGGTGTAGATTCAATTTTCAGGCAAGACAGGATTTACAATATTCCTGCTGCACAGTTTACCGCGATACTTCCGCACATTATGACAAGTCCAAGTGCCGCCGCCGACCCATTAGGGATTCTTGATGAAAGTGCTCTGATTCGATTCTTTGAGCGATATGAAGAACATTGCCAAGGTATGCCAGCCGATATTTTGCTTACACATCCTATTGTTAGAAAAGCGGTTTTTGAAAACCTCCGTGACAAGCGAAGCAACATTGACACGGCGGAACTCGCAGGTGGTTTCCGTGGATTTTCTTTTAACGGTATTCCTGTGCACAGTGATGTGCGTTGCCGTGCGGGTACGCTTTACGCGATTAACTCTGACAGTTGGGCGATGCACGAACTTTGCGACTGGACATGGATTTCGGGTGAGGACGGAGGTATCCTTAAACAAATCGATGGGCACGCAGGGTTTAATGCAACACTTGTTAAGTATGCCGACCTTATTTGTGAAAAACCATTCCTTCAAGGTAAAGCGACGAACTTCTCGGCAAGACGTGCGGTTTAAGGAAGCGGTATAATGTATAAAAAAGTTGACCGTGACCTGTTCGGGATTTCAGAGCGTCTTAAACGCATTAACCCAAAGTACACCGTTTTTCGGAACCAACTTCAAGAACGATTCGAGGTGCACACGGACGGATTGGATTTTGTTGTTCCTAATAATGTACTTGATTCAAGGGTGATTGATTATGCACTTAAGACACGCAAAGAAAATGAACATGACATAGAGCAAGAAGTTGAACAGCACAATAAACAAGTTTTCGAGGAAACAAAAAAACAAAACAAGGTGCGGGAAAAACGACTTGCGGACATGTTGACGTTTGCATCTCGGGCAGGTCGCACGGTTGGCTTTTCAAAACAAATCAAGGAGGAATTTTAAAATGAGGCTTAGGAAACTTTTACAAACGGCGTGCAGATTGTTGGGTGTCGAGGTTCGTGCTTCGTCACACAACATGGTGATTTTACAGCGGTGTGTGAATCTTGTTTTGTCTGATATCGCAACCCGATATATTGATTTTCGTGCAAAGCAAACTTTCGATGTAACAAACCGAAAAATCGAATTCACGAGTTTCGATAAAAACGTTTTTCGTATCCGCTCCGTGATGATTGGTGGAAGGGCAATAGATTATGATTTGTACTTTGACTTTTTGGTTGTTCCAAACGGTCCAATCACGGTCGAGTATTCATATATCCCAGCCTTTGTTTCACGCATGAGTAATATCTCGGAAGTCGCGCCAGGTATCACAGAGTCTGTGCTTTTGTACGGGATGTTGGCGGAGTATTCGGCGGTGGCAGGCTTGCAATCGGATTTTAGGATTTTTACAAAAAAGTACGAATCCGCATTATTTGACCTGACAAAGTCTGGCCGTTTACGTGTGGTGGCTTCGCGATGATGATTAATGTAAACAATTATTTGTTCAGCGTAGCAGGCGATAACGAAACAATTAACGTGACTTGCCCGAATGGAAAAGAATATTCTTTTCGTTCCTCAAACGATGGGTGCGGAAAAATTATTGCTATTCAACAATATGGCAAGCGGCTGCTTATCATCCGTGATTATTGTATTGAAACTTTTCAAGCAACATTGGAGCCATCTAGGTTTAGGCTTGAAACACGTTTAAAGTCTATGCGCCGTCTTATTCACCCGAGGCAAGCCGAATATCTTATGAGGAGGAAAAAAAACGATGACGTTACAAAGATTCTTGAACGTAGAACAAACAAGGCAGGTAAATGAAATCTACTTTACAACAGTTCGCAAGTTCCGCACTCAGGCGACGAACTCGGTTTTGCCACTTAAGGTTCCGCAAATCACACCTGAGCAAGCACGGGAATTGGCAACCGCAGAATTGGACGAGCAACGTGCACGGATAGAAAACCAATATACCGAACGTGTTGCACAGATAAACACAAATGCTACGAGTCGTGGCATGCAACTCTCGACCATGGTGTTGGACCAACTTGACCGTGCGAATGCTAGGCGTGAGGAATCACTTGCGCGTTTGGAAAAACAATTGGACAGAGCCACTATGCGAATCTTGAACGACAACCGACGTATGGTGTTGTCGGCTCAGCGCGAGCACGCAATTTCTTCTTCGCGGGCGATTCGGGATTTTGTTTCTCTTAATCGTATGAGGCAAACAATACCTTTTAGTGTTCAAGAAACAATTGAACAGGAACTCTATGACGCGTACTTTTCGTGGCTTAACCAGTTTCACCCAGCGCAGGCTTATGAGTTCATCACTAATAACGCTGTGTTTTCAATAAACATGGGTCATGCGAACCGAAACCGTTTGCGCGCCGAACTTGACCAAAGGAGGCACCTTATATGATAGAGGACTTTGTGCGCCTTGCGTCCGAGAGCGGGATTATGGTTGCGTTGTTTGTGGGGCTTTTGGTTTTTGTTTTACGTGACACAAAAAAACGCGAAGAAAAATACCATGACATGATTTCTGAACTGCATGATTCGTTAAAAACTGTTCGTGATATTCACAAGGATGTGACTGATATCAAATCTTATATGAAAAAACGAAAGCGCAGTTAAACAAAGAGGTTACGATTTATGTCGTAGCCTTTTTTGTTTTATAAATTTTTGTGTTGACAACCTGTATGTAGTTTGGTTATGATATTAGATATGGATACAGCGAAGATAATAAAAGACAACCAAGTCCACGCGACCGACACAGGTTCGCCAGAGGTTCAAATTGCAATTTTGACCGAGCGCATCAAAAACTTGACCGAGCATCTTAAGGTCAACAAAAACGATGACCACAGCCGTCGCGGACTTTTGCAAATGGTTGGGCAAAGAAAGAGCCTTCTTGAGTACCTCAAGAAAACAGACATTGTGCGCTATCGTGCGCTTAAGGCTAAACTTGGAATTCGGTAATCGGAAACGGGGGTAATAAATGACAAGCGAATACAAAAAATTTGAAACGACCATAGGGGGGCGTAGTGTTGCCGTTGAAGTCGGAGCATTGTGCTGCCTCGCACATGGGTCGTGCGTTATCACTTGCGGGGAAACCGTGGTTATGGCAAACGCAACAATCGCGGACAGTCCGCGCGATGGTTTGGATTATTTTCCATTGAGTGTTGACTTTGAAGAAAAAATGTACGCCGTCGGGAAAATCCCAGGTGGTTACAGAAAACGCGAAGGTCGCCCAGGTGACAAAGCGATTTTGACCGCGCGTCTTATTGATAGGCCACTTAGACCATTGTTCCCAAGCGGAATTTTCAACGACGTTGCGGTTGTTGTTACGGCTTTGTCGGTTGACCCAGAAGTTGACCCGACACCATTTGCAATGTTTGCTTCATCTGTTGCGTTGTCTATTTCGGAAATTCCATTTAATGGACCGACTGGCAGCGTTATCGTTGGGCGAATCGACGGTGCGTTTGTTATTAACCCAAGCAACGAACAACTTGAAAAATCCGACATGCACGTTGCGGTCAGCGGTACTGCGGATGCGGTCTTGATGGTCGAGGCAGGTGCCGAACAGGTCAGCGAAGAAGATATGTTGTCGGCAATCATGTTTGGTCACGCCGAGATAAAAAAACAAGTTGAATTTATCAATACTATTGTAAAAAAAGTCGGCAAATCAAAACGTGATATTAAACCTTACGAGATTCCAGAAACGCTTGTGAACAAAGTCAAGAGTTACACAACGGTTCTTATGGAAAAGGCTTTGGCGGAAACAAATTTGGAAAAACGCCGTAGTGCAGAGGATAGGGTAGAGGAACTTGTTGCAGACCAGTTTTCTGAAATCTATGAAGAAAGTAAAAAAGATATCAATAAAATCCTTTATAATATTAAAAAAGATATTGTTCGTTCAAAGATTTTGTTGAATGGCTCGCGCCCAGACGGTCGCGGAACAAAAGACATTCGCCCTATTTGGACGGGTGCGGGGGTGCTACCGAGAACACATGGCTCGGCGGTGTTTACGCGCGGGAATACTCAGGTTCTTAACGTGTGTACCCTTGGGATGATTGCCGACGCGCAAAAAATTGACGACATCACAGACGAAGAATACAAACGCTATATGCACCATTACAATATGCCTCCGTACGCAACTGGTGAAGCCCGCAATATGCGCGCAACAAGCCGCCGCGAAATCGGTCACGGTGCGTTGGCAGAGCGTGCGCTTCTCCCTGTGTTGCCATCAGAAGACGAATTCCCGTACGCAATTCGCACTGTGTCAGAAGTTCTTTCAAGTAACGGGAGCAGTTCTATGGCTTCGGTTTGCGGAAGTTCGATGTCGCTTATGAACGCGGGTGTTCCTATTAAGAGTGCGGTTGCGGGTATTGCAATGGGTCTTGTTAAAAACACAGATACTGGCAAAGTCGCAATTTTGTCAGACATTCAGGGCGTTGAGGATTTCCTTGGTGACATGGATTTCAAAGTTGCGGGCACGACAACGGGTATTACAGCGATTCAAATGGATATGAAAATCGCAGGTATTGACGAAGCAATTTTGAAGGCCGCGTTGGAGCAAGCAAAAACAGGCCGCTTGTCGATTCTTAAAAAGATGTCCGAAACAATTAAGACTCCGTCAAAAGTTCTCTCGAAATACGCGCCGAAGATTGTTACTTTCATGATTAACCCAGACAAAATTCGTGAAGTCATCGGCACGGGCGGCAAGGTCATAAACAAAATTATCGACGAAACGGGTGTTAAAATCGACATCACCGACGAAGGGCGTGTTGCTATTGGCGGCAGTGACCAGGCGATGCTTGATAAAGCCAAGAAAATCATCGACGGTATCGTTTTTGAACCAGAGATTGGTTACACGACAACTGGTAAAGTTGTGCGAATTCTTCCTATCGGTGCATTTGTTGAATTCAATGGTAAAGACGGGATGATTCATATATCCAAACTCTCGAAAGCGCGCGTTGAAAAAGTCGAGGATGTGGTTAAAATTGGTGATGAGGTAAAAATCAAAGTTATCAAAATCGACGAAAAAGGCCGTATTGACCTTCAACGTATTGAATCTTGAACTTAGGAAAGTCTTATAATGGATTTCAAAAAACGTTTTGACCAAGCAAAAGTTATTGATATTGAAGTCACTGCAAAACAGTGTGAGCAAACTCACAAAATAATTATCACTGTATACAATTTGAATTCAGTACGCGTTATTGCAAGTGCGGTAATTGACAAAGATTGTATAAAAACTGATGTCCACCCAGATTTTCGGTGTTATGGGATTTCGGAAATGTTGCATGATGATGCTATGGTATTACTTGCTGGGCGGTCTTTGGAATCTTTTTTCCCTTATCACCATGAATTATGTAGAAAACCTAATATGCTCCGTGACTTTGCAAACACATTTCCACGCGTTGTAAACGCAATCAAAAATCCAAATCAATATCCACAGGCTCCAGATGCCATAGACCATAACTGACGTTATACCATTGCAATCATAATTATCATGCCCACGATTATTACCGAGGCGATGATTTTTTGCGGTAAGTTGTTTCGCTCCTTCAATATGAAGTACGCAAAGAACACATTTAACAACACGTGCAGTGCCGTGAAAGACGTGAACTCTACAAAGTAGTCGCGGAACTGGAGCCCACGGAGGAACGCGAATGCGGCGAGGGCTTGGGCGATACCGCAAATCAAAATTACCCACCATTCGGGTCTTTTGATTTCGGCGTATAGGGTTTTTGGTGTGGCTTGGCGCGCAATCATTAAGTAAACCGCTGGTACACTGAACGAGATAAACACGAAAAACGGCAGGTTGAACTGGGGCGAGTTATACATATCGATTGTCAGCGCGGCCGTAAAAATCAAGGTATTCAAAAGTTTCAACCAAACGTATTTGTTAAAGTGAAACTTTTTTTTATCGTACACCAAGAGCATACAAGCAAAAATGATAATGATACCGCCGACTAATCTAAGTGGAACGAAAGAGCGACTTAGGAAAACTATGCCCGTTATTAGGAATGTGAAGCGATATGCTTGGTGCAACATTGTATCGGTTGTGATATCTAGGTGTTTCCGTGTAGTTGCGTCTATGCGGTCGTTGATTGCGTAGAAAACAAGTCCTATGAACATCAACAAATATGTCGTCCACGCGGTTGGGAAGGTCCACTCGAAAAAAGGGGAGAGGACCAGGATAAATAGGGCACTTATAATTTGAACGACGATTGTAAGGGCGCCTGTGCTTTTTGTATTCCTTGTTACGTATTTAAAAGTTTGTAAAAAAACGAGTCTAGCAATGATAAATATCACAACAAAGGTAATCCATGAATTAAACATTATATAAACCTCCAAAATTAAATTGTTAAAATTTGCCTGCCGTCGGGCGAAAAATTACAAAAAAACTTGAAAGCCGTTAATTTCCATATTTTGTTTATAAAACACAAATTACCTCTTGTCAATACCGATTTTTTATGATATACTGTTTCAGTTTTAAAGGGGACTTACAAATGACAAAAGGAACTGTTCGGTACTTGATTGGTATAACAACCGTAGCAACGGCTTTTTTGTCGGTCCTGATAGGGTTGACATTATATGGCTTGGTAACGCGTGCGTCCACTGTGGGCGCGCAACAGCGGGCCTTGTTCAACACCAACAGAACCGTCAACAACGATGTTATGTTTGAGTTATTGCAAATGGCGGGAACCACCGCACAAATTCACGAGCAAGGGTTTGCACGCTCTACCGCCTCGCATATTCGCACAAATAATCATGGTTCTTTGCCGTCCATATTTTTGTTCGAAGATGTCGAATCTTTCAGTTTGGTTCATATAACTTTTGCAGGCGGAGGCTCGCCTATTTTCACGTTTATGATGGATGCGCCATACGGGCGTACCGATACCCAAGAAAATATCCACGAACAAATCAACGATGATTTTGAACAAACATTGGAAGTTTTTTCGTTCATGCGGTCTGCGATTGTTACACCTTGCGACCCGCGGATTTTGTGGCAACGCTTTCACACCGAAGCAGATGACTTTACAAACTATGATTTCGGAAGCAAAATGTGGCTCCCGTCTTTGTACGAAGTAGACACATTTTTTGAACTTAATGTATCGGAACTTGTAACACCAGATGGTATGTGGCTGAGAACCGAATCACGTTATATCAGGGATGACGGCGCGCTTAGACAACGAAACATCAACAGCGAGGGTGCGCTTGGTATTCGTCCTTTCATCCATATTTCTTTGCAATGTTTTGCTAATCCAATTATTGAAGCAAACATTTTTTCAAACTCCCCGAACGCATCTGTGAATTTTGGGAACAACTATGGTCATGAAAGAACCGTTACAACAATGATTGGTGACGGGGTGGCACGTTTGAATTTTAACGCTGGGCGCGGTTACACCATTGCCCGCGAAAACATCAGTGTTTTCGGAACTGCCGATTATCGCATTATTGATACTTTGGATACATACAAACAAATTGTTTCTATAGAGTTAACAGATATCGACCCTCGTCACAGTACTTTCGGCGGCCGCCTTGTTGTTGATGTGACTGCGCAATTGAAGCAATTTAGTATCACAAGTTACTGTGGTTTGTTTCCAGCAACAACTTTTAATGTTCATAGCCAAGAGGTTAGCCTCCAACCGTTAACAAGCGCGCCTGCGGGCTATAGTTTTGCACATTGGTCTTTGTCAGAAGGCGGTTTACCAATCCATAGCATTCCAAGCGGAACAGCACGCAATATAGAGTTGTTTGCGGTCTTTGTTGAAACAACGATACCTGATACAAACAATGTTGTAGCAACACCTGCGCCCGCACCACAACCATTTGCGGTACAGTTTGACTATGGTATTGACGGGCGTCCGTCACGATGGGAAACATTTAACTTTTACCCAGGTCAGCCTTTGCGCTATGCCATGTACGTTCCTACGCCGTCGCCAAGCATCGCATCCACAATGCGTTTTGGAGGCTGGTATCTTGACGAGGGGTTCAATTTGCCGTTTTTTCATTCTATCGCACCGAACCTTGGGGCGGGTGTTGTTGATGTGACTTTGTTCGCGCGGTGGATACCTATCACTCATTACTCCGTAATTTTCGACCCTATGGGCGGCACAAGCGTTCCTTCATCGATACAAACTATTACAGAGCGACCAACAAGACCAACAAACCCAGTGCGAATTGGGCACACGTTTGCGGGCTGGGAAACATTTATAGACACAGAGTGGGTTCCGTTCAATTTCAGCGTAAACCACACAGAAACTGTAATTGCACGTGCGATGTGGGAAGAAAATATTTGGCGACTTTCATACAACCTTGGGGGCGGAAGATTTTTGGACAGCCATCCATTAACTACACAACTTACTTTTGCTACTCCGTTTGTAAGCCCAATAGTTGACCCCGTTCGTGAAGGATTCGTTTTTGCGGGTTGGTATACTTCGCCTGCGTTCACAACAGAATTCCAATTCCCAACAGTGCTTGTAAACGGCCAACCAAGACGCCAGGCAATCATGCCAGATGATAACCTCACAATTTTTGCAAGGTGGGTGCCATGCACCAATTCGATTGTGTCGCTCCTTGCAATCATGGAAGCGGAATTTGCTAACCAACGTTTTTACACGGCTACAAGTTTCCATGCGTTCCAGACAACTGTGAATACTGCACGCAGCGTCATCAACAGGGGAGCGACAACCGCGCAAATCGCAACACAACGCACACTTTTAGAGCAGGCCTACGCAAACCTAACAATGAATCCCTCAGAGTTAATGGCATTGCTTACAAACCCAAGATTCCCGTCAACAAATGCTGTTTTTGAACCCTCACAAGGTACATGGGCACAGTTTGTGGCTTACCGTGTCGCCGTAGAAAACGCGCGTGTGTTCTTGGCTTCGGGGGTTAGAGATGTAAACGCCCTTCGCATGCACTATGAAAACATTAGAAATACAATCCGCGTTATAGACAACGGACGGTTCGGTCTTTCTGATTCTGATGCAGGTGGGGACAGGGATGAAACCGCTGTTGGCGGTACAAATGTTGGCGGCGGAAACCCGTTTGTTGTGTTCGTAGATAGGTCCGAACTGTTGAGCCTTATACTTTATATTGAACACCGACCAGAGTTTTCACAGACGTTTGATGAACTCGTTGCTTTGTTGGATAACAGAATCGTGTCGCAGCAGGCGGTAAACACCCGTGTTCGTCAAGCAATCGAGGTGCTTGGATTAGCGGAACAAATTACCACAAACACGGCGAACCTTGCTTTGGGCACATTTACAGGTGCATCGGCAATTAGGTATGCAAACGCGCGCAATAATGTCCTTGCAATTTTAGATGATAAAGAATCAACATTTTTTGACTATGAAGCCGCAATGCGTGCCTACAACAATGCGCGCGCAGGGTTGGTTTCCGCATCAAGACTTGACACATTTGAAGAATCTGGGAATACTTCGGCAATCGCAATTTCCGTTACTATTGCCATTGTCATTGCCACGATTGGTATTACCGCACTTGTTTTGTTAAGAAAAAACAAAGAACTTGTTGTAATTAGTGACGAAGATTGATACACTAACAAAATGACAAAGCATATTTGTGACGCAGTTTTTGAAGGCGGGGGAGTGCGTGGCATAGGCTTTGTTGGTGCCATTAAAAAATTCGAGGAGGCGGGATATCGTTTTCGTCACGTCGCGGGCTCGAGTGCGGGTGCAATTGTTGCTTCTCTGATTGTTGCGGGATACACTGCGGATGAAATGTACGAAGAACTGGCTAAAATCAGTTTCGAAGATTTTAAAACTTCTGGCTCTGTGTGGCAAAAAGCAATTGGTCCGATTGGTCTTTTAATTAATGCGAATAAAAATTTTGGCTTGCACAGCACAAAACAATTTGAAGATTGGATTGAAAAGTTGCTTTCAAAAAAAGGGGTTCATACTTTTGCAGATATCGGGGATAGATTAAAAGTCACGGCTTCGGACATTACGGACGAGCGCATATTGGTTCTCCCAGACGACCTTGCAAAGTTTGGGATAGACCCAAAGACCTTCAGCGTTGCAACAGCCGTTCGCATGAGCATGTCAATCCCAGTTTACTATGAGCCCTATGAGTTGCTTGACCCAAACGGCAATGTGCACTATATAGTTGATGGCGGGTTGATGTCGAATTACCCGATTTGGTTGCTCGACACTGGCGCGCGCCGTATGGATATCCCTGTGTTTGGGTTTCGCTTTCGCCACTATCCTGGGGCGAACAAAGGCAAAAAAAATAACCTCATTGCTTATATTAAACAAGTTATTAACACTATTGTTGAGGGTCCAGGCGGTATGACAGATGCGCTTGTGCATGGCGATACCGCCCGAACAGTCGTTATTGACAGCAAAGTCGATGACCACGTTGTTGCGATTACGGACTTTGGAATCTCGCCCGAAACAATAAATGCGTTGCACGAAAACGGCAAGATTGCTACAACAGAGTTTTTAGAAACATGGGATTTCAAAAAATGGAAAAAAAACTATCGCAAAAAAAATTGAGTTGTGCTATAATGGCACATGGTCTTGTTTGAAGATTCGGCTTTTCCAATCAGCGTGTACGGAATCATAATTGCCGTGGCGATTTTGGCGGCGTTTGTGACGGTCATTTTGCTTTTTCGATACCTCGGTTGGCGCGATGACTTACCGTATTTAATTCTATTGCTTGCAGTTCCATGCGGAATAGTCGGGGCAAGAATTTTCTACGTATTTTTCTCGGATTGGTCTATGTACCAAAGTTTTTTCGACGTGATAAACTTGCGTAGGGGCGGACTTGCAATCTATGGGGCGGTCATAGGCGGGGCGGCGGGACTCTACGCCGTGTGTAGGTGGAAAAAAGTCGGTTTCATGGCACTCGCAGACGTAATTGTTATCGGTCTTATTTTTGCGCAAGGAATCGGTCGGTGGGGCAACTTTGTCAATAACGAAGCCTATGGTTTTGCGGTGGACAACCACGTTCCGCCGTTCACGGTGCTGATATACGGCACCCCGCATTTGGCGACGTTCTTTTACGAGAGCATAATGAACTTTATCGGCTTTGGAGTGATGTTGTTTTTATTTCTTTATTTGCGAAAAACTGGCAAGTACAAAACTGGTACAATCTTGGCGGTTTACTTGATTTGGTACGGAGTAACTCGTGCCATTATTGAGCCTTTGCGAACCGACAGCCTCCTAATCATCGGCTCTGCGAACGAATTTATTTTAAATCGCGTTTCATTCGTCTTGTCGCTTGCAATTATAATCGCGGGTGTGGTACTATTGTATATCGCTCGGACGAAATCTTTATTTATGGAGGAAAAATGTCTGATAACAACGAAAACCGATACCTCAGAAGGTTCGAGTCCGAATTCCACGCAATCTTGAACGAGATAAGCACATATTCTTCCGTGATTCCGCAGTACAAAAGCGAAAATGATAGTTTGCGGGAGCGTCTTTTGAACGTGCGAGATTGGGCGGAGGCGGCATCGAAGGCACGCTATTTGCCTGGCACGGACCCTGATGCGGTGTTGGCGAACCTCATCGCGCAAATTTTGGTCGAGAGCGACAAAATCGACGAACTTAAACCTGTTGTTTCTGAACCAGAAAAAAACAAAGACGCATCCAACGATTTATTCGAGTTGTTGACGTACTCGCGCGGTGTAGCAATGGACGAGGCTTTTCAAGGTTTTGATTTTTTTGACAACAACCCTTATAAAAAACAAGCCGAGAAAAAAATTGCAAAAATCCAAAAGAGAAACAAACGATGAAAGTCCTTATAATCGCGCGATATGGTGAGGTTCACCTCAAAGGCCGAAACCGCGGTATGTTTATGAACGCGCTTTTACAAAATGTGCGGAAAGTTTGCGACCCAAAATGTACCGTTAAAATCGAAAACGGGCGTTATGTTGTGACTGGGTCTTCAAAAAACAAGGCAGAATCTTTGGCACGCGATATCGCAAACGTATTCGGAATCACAAGCACGAGCATTTGCACCGCTATGACACACAATGAAATCGTGTCACATATCGAAAGTATCATAATCAATGGTACTTTCCGTGTCGAGGTCAACCGCGCGGACAAAAAATTCCCACACACAAGCATGGAATTCGCGTCTATTTTGGGCGGGGTAGTGCTCGGGAAAAACCCCTCTGCCAAAGTCGATTTGCACACCCCACAAACAATCATAAACGTCGACATCCGCGAGTTCGACACTGCGTATGTTTATACTTCGGTGATTCGCGGGGTTGGTGGCCTGCCTGTTGGTGTTTCAGGCAAAGCCTTGGTTATGCTCAGTGGCGGAATCGACAGCCCAGTCGCCTCGTGGTTGTCAGCAAAACGCGGTCTGTCGGTGGATTTTTTGCACTTTGCAACACCGCCATTCACCAGCGACCTTGCGATTGATAAAGTCAAACGCCTAGCAAAACGCCTCGAGCCATATTGTGGCACCAGCAAAATGCACATAGCCAATGTTACTGACATCGCCCGCGAAATCCGCGAAAAATGCAACGACCAATATACAATCACAATTTTGCGGCGCGTCTTTATGCGGATTGCAAAACTGCTTTGTGAAAAGCACAAATACGACTGCATCGTGACGGGGGAGAACCTCGCCCAAGTTGCATCCCAAACAATTCAAGGCATCACCACAATGAACGACGTTGCGGGGAGTATCCCAATTTTGCGTCCACTGATAACATACGACAAATCGGAAATCATAGAACTTGCAAAACGTATTGGAACATTTGAAATTTCAACGGAACCGCACGAAGATTGCTGCACGGTGTTTGTCCCAAGTTCACCAATAACTTCGCCGTCTATAAAAAAGTGCGAACTCGAAGAAAATAAAATTTCCCATATATTGTGTGGCTTGCATGATAAACTACCCCATATGTTGGATTTTCGGGGGGGGTAAATCATGATTTACCTTCTATTCATACCGTGGATTCTTCTAGCCGTTCTCGCGAACGTAATGTACAAGATTAACAAAAAACCGACCCTACACACGTTGTTTATCGTTGATTTTATGGGTTTAATTTTAACCCTCGTCTTGTTCGGATTCAGTTTGTTCTTTTTCGACAACCCATTTGAAAACATCACATGGCGCATAATCGGACTGATTTTTGCGCGGACCGTAATCGGAGTTGGTGCGTTTGCTTTTTTCTTGCTCGCCCTAAAACGTCTACCGCTAAGCATCTTCAAACCATTAACCCTAATCAGAATGTTTCCCTTGCTTTTGTTAGGCATGGTCTTTTTCGGAGATGGATTCACAATCGTGGCACTGGTACTGGCAATCGTAATTTTTTGCGCTGGGGTTGCGCTTAGCATTGTTTCAAACCAAAAAGGTGAAAGAAACAAAAACCGAAAAGCGTACCTAATTGGGTTACTTTGGTTGCTCGCGTATATAGCGTCCAGCGTATTAATAATGCCACTTGTACGCTATATCGCTGGTTACGATATTAATGCGTTCACGTTCGTGCTTATTTTCATACTTATGTCCGTAGTATTCCAATTTTTTATCCTGTTGGCGGTAAAACAATCGCCGTTCAAGGCCATAAAAGAATCATGGAACGACAAAATCCTGTGGGGTGCCGCGGTCGGTGACACGTTTTGGATGGCGTTTATGATTCCTTTGTCTTTTGCTATGAACCTCGGGTTGATTGACGCGATTATGGTGTCGGCGACCGCACTGACCGTTTTGGTTGGGGCAGTTGTGCTCAAAGAAAAAGCACCTTGGCACGCTTACGTTTTAATCGCGATTATTTTGGCGGCCGCGGTTGCGATGCCGCTACTCAGTTAATTATTTAAACACTTTTTTAAGGAGTTTAATTTTTGGCTCAGGCCTATCAAGAATAACGTGTAAGAATATATCGCGAATTTCGTTAAGAACATTGATGTCGACCTTTTTATTGTTTGTGATATAGGCCAACCCCACACGGACACCACTTGTTTCTTTCGCACTACGCTTGTCATTTACAACTTTGTTTTTGTTAACAACGATACCAAAACGTTTCTCAAGGTCATCAGCAACTTCGCGCCCTGACTTGTTCGTGTCGGATAGGTCAATCAAAAACAGGTGTGACTCGGTCCCGCCACCGACCATTTTAAGCCCCTCTTTCTGCAGTTCTTTGCAAAGATACGCGGTATAGTTCACCACGTTTTGGCTGTAAACTTTGAACGACGGGGAAAGGGCTTCTTCAAAACAAACCGCTTTCGCCGCAATAGTATGAATGCACGGCCCGCCTTGGATGCCTGGGAATACGGCTTTGTCGATTGCTTTTGCCAACGCTTCGGTGCACAAAATCAACCCACCGCGCGGTCCGCGTAGTGTCTTATGCGTGGTAGACGTCACAATATCTGCCCACTTGCACGGGTTAGGGTAGAGGCCACTGGCAACCAACCCAGCAAAGTGCGCCATATCAACCATAAAGTACGCGCCAATAGATTTTGCCGCTTTGGAAATACGGTCAAAGTCAATAATCAACGAATACGCCGACCCGCCCGCGATAATCAGTTTCGGTTTGTTCTTTTTTGCAAGGTCCTCGAGTTGCTTGTAATCAATAACACCGTTTTTATCAAGACCATAATGCACGAACTTGTAAATTTGACCTGCTTGGGAAACGGGCGCACCATGTGTAAGATGCCCACCCGCATCAAGGCTCATCGCCAAGATTGTATCACCTGGTTTCAACACCGCCATATATGCCGCTTGGTTCGCTTGGGAACCGCTGTGAGGCTGTACGTTCGCGTGGTCGGCGAGGAACAACTTTTTAACGAGGTCAACCGCATATTCTTCGACGCAATCGGCAAACTCGTTTCCATTATAGTAACGACCGCCAGGGTAGCCCTCGGCATACTTGTTCGTAAAGCAACTTCCCATCGCAAACATCACGTCGCGCGAAACGACATTCTCGGATGCAATCATATTTATTTTTGTATGCTGGCGCTTGTGTTCTCGATTTATTAGATTTTTTACCATTTTGTTTTCTCCTTGCGTACACTTGCGTATAAGAAAACTTTACATCATTATTCTATAGATGTCAACACAAGAAACAAAAAGTAAAACAAAATCATATTGTCGGGTTTTTTAAATTTTTCTGCATAAGCCGCGGCCAAATAATTTTCGTAATCGTATTCGTTTTTACTCATGAATATTTTTATGTAGTGGTGCAAATACTTGCTACAGGAGGGAAGTGTTGATGGGGCAAAAATTAAACAAATTCAACAAGACAATGAAACGCGGTGCAAAAAATTTTGGTGACGCCTACAGTTTCGAAGTTTCACACCTTATTGACGACGCAGCAGATTTTGTGCGTCATTTACGCGACTAATCTAATTATATCTTATATAATACCATATATTGTGTAGTCTTTATCATAGACAACACAATATTTTCTTTTTTTTTAAAAAAATTACAAAAGCAAAAGACGACTCTGGAGGGAAAACCAAACAGAATCGTCTTTTACTTTGCGGGGTGCTACCACAAGAACTTCGTTAAAAGATAATTAACGAGCGCAGCCGTTAGAACTGCAAGTCCTTCCACAACCTTTGGCTTTCCTCGGAGCACAGTCAGTTGCTTGCTCGGTCGGAACCATAGATTTTCTTGGCATCATCCACCTCCTTTGACCAAAACTGTTGCAAAATCACGCGGGATCTGCCGATACCTAAAACTTTATTTTATATCAAACAGCGAAGTCAAAGACGGCTAAATGATACGGAAACAAAGACAGTACCAACGTAGGCGAGTGACTTTAAGCGGTTGCTTCAGTCAAAGTTATATTGTGCAATCGACAATTTTTTTATACACCAAAACAGATAAAAATGTGTCAAGAAGTTAACAAATCTACGAGGTGCGCTGCGAGATTTGCAAGGATGATTTAGTAGGCAATTTCCAATGCACCATGTGTAGAGTCGCGCGCAGAGCAATATTAATATTTCTTCGCAAAATGTCACTTTTGCGAAGAAAGTAATGTATTTAAACGCTAATCTCAGTAAATTTTATGTGTTTGAGAAAATGTGACTTGTGGTTGTTCGTGACGGTTGAGTTACGCCAACGTCGTGCGGTCTGGGTCGGTTTCTTCGTACATAATGCGGATGGCTTTGATAAGTTTTTCTGCGTCGCGCTCGTTCCAGAATTCTTTTGCCTCACCAAACAGGTACCACACCATGTTTTGACACACAAAATTGCGCAGGTTCACATGGCGCAGATAGTTAAGAATTTTCAAAAAAACTTGCTCCTGAGTTTCACCACGATAGATTGCGCTCGGCACGTTGAACAAAAGGCACTCGATAAAATAGCCGCGCGTATAGAACGAAAGCGTGTCATTGTACTCACCCTCACGCATTGCGATGTATTTGATGGTTTTAAACAGGCGGACCATTTGTTTGAAATTTCCTGCCGTTTTTTCGTCTTTTAGTTGGCCATTGCGCTGGTGAACCTTTGGGAAGGTTGCGATATAGTGGAAAAATTGGTTCTTTGCGGTAACCAAAGATTCGTCAAAAAACAGGACTCCTTGGAACGTTTTGCCGACTTGGATTTGGTCTATCCCGTTGATTTCGACCATTTTGAACGACACACAGGGCAAAATTTCGACCGAGTGTTTCAGGTTCTTGTATTTCTCTAAAACGATACATTTTGCGTATTTGGTGCATTCTGGGGCCTTTAATTGGGTCCTGGCTTCGTTTTCGGCGGTTACCTGGCGCATTGCTTCGTATAAATCGTCGCGAAATTCGCGCGGACCGTACGGCAAATCGTGCGAAATATAATACTCGCGCGAGATTTGGTACTCGAACTCTGGAACCTTTAGTTCAACGCAGACTTCGAGGTTGCTTGGGAAAAAGATATTTGTGTCATTTGGGTAACTCCCGTGCGTGTAAATGTCGACGTCGGACGGGTTGATTTTTATGGTTGTGATTCGCGAAATGGCTTTTAAGATTAGGTCTTTGGTGTACTTAAAGTCGGCCTCGACACTCTTGACCTCGACGAATTTTGACGCATTATAAATGAACTTTTCGTGAAAACTCATGACCTGCGCCCCCCAACGCTTATACATTTTAACATGGCGACTTCCCTACTTGCAAGCAAAAATTTGATTATTGGCTGGGTTATTTCTGGGTTTTTCTCGGGTTATTTCTGGGTTGTTTTTGGGTTTATTCTGGGTTGTTTCAGTGTCTGTCACGCATACTACAATATATGGTATACTGTGCGACACATACTACCACAGTATACCACACTTTCGCAAAATTCGTACATTGCCCCGCCATAAAAAACCTTGACAAAGACCACCTAATGTGATATGCTTTAGACATGAAAAAGCAGAT
>Ga0209755_10000822_pt1 | contig 53638 bp, 57 predicted proteins | sample TergutCo191P1_FD_187301 | JGI IMG/M metagenome (GOLD analysis project Ga0209755, IMG submission 187301) | Cornitermes sp. P1 segment gut microbial communities from Petit-Saut dam, French Guiana - Co191P1 (SPAdes) (version 2) | ecosystem: Host-associated > Arthropoda: Insects > Digestive system...
GCGGGTTTACAAAAACTGGTTCCAAAACATTAAGTGTTGGCGAATCTTGGTTTACAGGTAAGAGCCAACTTGATGTAATTGAGGCCATGGCGCCGCTTAGCGATGCATGGGTTGCACAACTCAAAAAACAAAACCGTATCCGGTATGCGGGTGGCATGTCGCCGTACGAACTTGCTCAGTTCAACAAAAAGGGTTACGTTCGCGCATAAACCTGCAATGGTAGCAGTCACCCATATTTGTACATATACAGCGTAGAAAATAAAATGCAAGGAATCACGGAATATATGAAAAAAAATAAAAAGGAAAACAAAATGAAAAACTCAACAAAGGCAAGAATCATTGCGGGCGGTTTGGCAGTGGCATTACTGTTCATCGCATGTGCAAAAGAGCCGAAAGAAGACCCGATTGTAACGCCGGAGCCGGCAAAGGACCAAGAAGCGAAACTGGAAAATCTGTTTGATGTGAATTGTTCCGCAACCGTTAAGGGTCATTTGACCGATGCGGAGTGGGCCGGTGTTGCCGATAAAGTAGAGGCCGCACTTAACGACGGATTCAACAGCTTACAAGGAATAGATGGCGCCGTATTGAAAGGTAAATTTAGAAAAGTATTTGGCAACGGCGACATTGAAATAATCGTGGAGAAAAATCCAGTTGGCTATACCAAATGGAAAACATCCGCGGACGGAAAAACACTGTGGCTTGCCTATGGCGCATTGGATAATAATTTGCAGGGTTCGGTTGTTGCAGCAGTTGACAAGATGAATACCCCCGAAGCTGGGCTTGCACAACTCAACAAGCAAAACCGCGTTCGGTTTGGGGGCGCTATGTCGCCGTACGAACTTGTTCAGTTCAACAAAAAGGGTTACGTTCGCGCATAAACCTGCAACGGTAGCAGTCACAACATACAGTTAATTTTTTGTTAATTTTAGTTTCCAATCACTTGGAAAGCCGATATGAATTAATTGGATTTCGTTTTGATAATCGTTAAAAAGAGTTATTATAGTTTTTAATATTTCTGAGTTCCATTTTTCTGTATCTGGATAAAACGATTTTAACATCATAGCAACACCAAAGAGACTACGGTTATTTTTATCGTTAAGCTCCGGTATTCCATCAGGAATAGATGAAAATGATTTATAATATAACCGTCCAAAATGCGCGCATGAATTACGTATATCGGTACAGCATTTTAACCAGCTTTTTAATGTTTTTTGATGTGTTTTAAAGAAATTACGGGAAATTACTTTTTGATCATTAATAGGTAAATCAGAATAAAAAAATGACAGCATACCAAATGAAAAAAGTTCAATTATTACCCACACAGGAAATTTGTCACCTTTATTTTTTTTATGATGTTCTACAAAAGGTTCTTTTTTACGTTTTTCTTTTTCTGCTTCGATTTTGCTTATAAAATCTTGATGCTTATGTTTAGGGTAATAATTCTTTTCTTCTAAATAACCCAAAGCTCCATATTTATGAGCGTGATAATAAGCTAATTTAGCCTCTTGAACGGAGTTTTTCTATTTGCTGTTTATATGTTATTGGTGGTTTTACTGTAATCATAAAAAAACGTCCCCCCATTGTTACACATCACGCTTGCGCGGAGAGGTGCGGGGGGTCCTATCACTATAAATATAAGTTATTTTTTATTAATTTTCAAGTGATATATATCCAATATGTGATTTAAACCCGCGTACATAAACCATCACAGGAACGCAATGGTAGACACCATATTTATCGGCACGCCCAGTGCCTGTCACCTAACGCCGCTATATACAACGCAGGCGTTCCAACTCTTTGAATTCGGTGGAGACCTGTTTCATAATTCTTTTATTTCTTTCGATGTTAAACCTGTTAATTTTGAAATTGTCTCAATAGGTAAATTCATTTGCAATGCGTTTTTGGCAATTTCTACACGTTCTTCAGTTTTACCTTCTGTTTTACCTTCTTCCTTTGCATGACGCAAAGCTGAGGTTTCGTTATGACGGGCTATTGAGCGCAGGCGTTCCAACTCTTTGAATTCGGGGGAGACTTGATTCATAGTTCTTTAATTTCTTTCGATGTTAAACCTGTTAATTTTGAAATTGTCTCAATAGGTAAATTCATTTGCAATGCGTTTTTGGCAATTTCTACACGTTCTTCTGTTTTACCTTCTATTTTTCCTTCAATTATACCTTCTATTTTTGCATGACGCAAAGCTGAGGTTTCGTTGTGTCGGGCTATTGAGCGCAGGCGTTCCAACTCTTTGAATTCGGGGGAGACTGTTATTGTATTGTAGGCCTTAATCGCTTTTTCCATGATTTCTACCTCCAATGATTTAATTTTATCTAATTCTTCCTGTGTGTTCGCTTTAAACAACGCTAGCCATAATTTTAACATGTTTTTATCGCTTATGTCATCGGGAAGTTTTTTCAATTCGAAGAAGTGCAGGGTCATTTTGTCGGTTAATTCTTCGTGTCTTGTTACTTCAAGAGGGCGGAATTCAGAGTGGTATTCTTTGCATTTTAACAGCGGGAAATCTATTATGCTGATTATTACGGTGCGGGGCAGTTTTATATAATCGTCGCCGCTTTCTATTGAATTTGAATAAATTCTTGCCCACTGGTGTAATATCCTTTCCGGGAAGTCCCCTTCGTTTTGCACTTGGATTTCAAGGCTAATTCTTTGTCAGTCCACTATCAAGTTTATATCGAGACGGCAGAATTTTTCCCCTATCGCTTCGGGGGGCATTTCGGGGTTTGTTATTTCAAATCGGGTTACGCTTTTTTTGGAGATTTGCAATAGTTCGCAGACTAAATCTTTTAATAAATCGGGATATTGCACGAACAGTATTTTGAAAAGCGTGTCGGTTTTGAAGGTGTATTCAAGCTTGGTCATTTTTTATCCTCTTATAAATTTAATATACTATACAAATGAAAAGTTGTCAATTGATATTGATACGCGAAGGTTCCCCTCTTGAACCTCAACCGAGCGCGACAGCGCGAAGGTTCCCCTATTGACTATCTTCTTGATTTATGCAAATATCTACTTAGATTAATGGGTTTTTATTATATAGGAGTTAATACATGGCTTTAAACAAAGAAAGCGCCGCTGCAATTGTCGCTAAATTCGGTAAAAACGAAAAAGATACGGGCGCTACAGAGGTTCAGATAGCTCTGCTTACTGAACGAATCAGGGAGCTTACAGAGCACTGCAAGCAATTTAAAAAAGATAAATCAGGTCAAAGAGGGCTTTTGATATTGGTTGGTAAAAGACGGAGGATGCTGAAATACATTCAACGGACTAACTTGGAAGGATACCGCAAGTTGATCAAAGAGTTAGGACTGCGTAAATAATGATGCAAAAAGTAACACTCATAGTCGCCGGGAAAGAATTGATTCTTGAAACCGGCAGAATTGCAAGACAGGCTAATGGCGCTGTTTTTGCGCAATATGCAGGCTCAGCAGTAATTGCGACAGTCTGTTCGTCCCATGAATCAATCGAAGGTCTTGATTATGTCCCCCTTACGGTTGATTATAATGAAAAATATTATGCTGCCGGGAAAATTCCCGGCGGTTTTATTAAGAGGGAAAGCCGCCCTAAAGACAAGGAAATACTTGTATCACGTCTTATAGACAGACCGATGCGCCCTCTTTTTGATAAAGCTTTCGGGCGTGAAATTCAGTTGATCCCTACAACCCTTTCTACAGATCAAGTTAACCCGCCGGATATTCTCGCTATCATCGCTTCATCCGCCGCTGTTCATATTTCCGACATCCCGTTTAATGGTCCTGTCGCAGGGGTACGTGTATGCCAGGTAGACGGGGAACTTATTGTAAACCCCACTTATGAGCAGATTGAAAAATCTACAATGGAAATTGTAGTTGCCGGCACTAAAGACGGTATCACCATGGTGGAAGGCGGTGCGAAAGAAGTAAGCGAAGAGCTGATGATTCAGGCACTTGATAAAGCTCATGCAATGATAAAGGAATTTTGTGCCTTACAGGAAAAGTTACGCGAAATTACAGGGAAAGAAAAACTCCCAATAATTAAACTTTCATATTCATTGGAAAATGCAGACGCGATAAGACAAGAAGCTTTTCCAAAACTGCAAGCCGCTTGTTTTCTTCCTACAAAACATGAAAGGCATGACGGCATTAAAGCTGTTAAAACAGAATTATCAAATCTTTATGCAGAACAGCTTGAAGATGAAAAACAAAAAAAACTTTTTGGTGCTTTGTTTGAAGATATGGAATACGAAATCCTCCGCACATCAATTTTAAATAACGGCAAACGTGTTGACGGCAGGGGATTGGAAGATATCAGAAATATTTCTTGCGAGATTGGAATACTTGCACGCACTCACGGCTCCGCGCTTTTTACAAGAGGTGAAACTCAGGCGCTTGCAGTTACTACACTTGGAACTGTTTTTGATGAACAGATTTTTGATGATATTGAAGGCGACAAACGCGAAAACTTTATGCTCCATTATAACTTCCCCCCTTATTCTGTAGGGGAGGTCGGCAGGACGGGGACAGGGCGGCGTGAAATAGGGCATGGTCATCTTGCGTTGCGTTCCTTAAAAGCGATGATCCCTTCAAAAGAAGAATTCCCTTACACAATCAGGGTGGTTTCTGAAATTATGGAATCAAACGGTTCGTCTTCGATGGCTTCAGTTTGCGGCGGTACTCTTTCAATGCTTCATGCAGGTGTCCCCATGAAAAAACCTGTGGCAGGTATTGCAATGGGTTTAATTACATCAAGTTCAGGGGATAAGTTTGCAGTGTTATCTGACATTCTTGGAGAAGAAGATCATCTCGGAGATATGGATTTTAAAGTTGCAGGAACAAAAGACGGTATAACCGGTTTCCAAATGGATATAAAAATCGCAGGTGTAAACTCTGAAATTATGAGCAAAGCCCTCGATCAGGCAAAGAGAGGAAGGCTGCATATACTTTCGATCATGAATCAATGTATAGATAAACCTGTCGATCAGATCAGCGAATACGCTCCGAAAATTATTACTATTAAAATTGATGTTGATAAGATCGGCGCTCTTATCGGGACAGGCGGAAAAAATATTAAAGCCTTATGCGAACAATATTCTGTAAAGATTAATACTGAAGATGACGGGACCGTTACAATTTACGGTAAGAATACAAAGGATGCCGAAGATGCGAAAGCGGCAGTAATAAGCGTTGTTTCCGATCCTGAGTTAAACAGGGTTTATAACGGTGTAGTTAAAAAAATAATGGAGTACGGAGCGTTTGTAGAAATACTTCCCGGAAAAGAAGGGCTTGTGCATATCAGTAAACTTTCAAGAAAAAGAATAGAAAAAATTTCTGATGTAATTAAAGAAGAAGGCCAGCAAATACCTGTTAAATTAATCGAGATTGATAAGTTAGGAAGGCTCAGCCTGTCATACATAGATGCAATCGATCCTGACGGAGCGACTCATTCAGAAGCGCGCGGTTCTTCAGAAACGCGCGGTTCTTCAGAAACGCGCGGTTCTTCAGAAACGCATAATTCAAAAGGGCAGGGGCGCAATGACAGACGCCCGAACAATAACGGGCCGCGTCATTAGAAGCTGTTTTACCGTTAAAGCCTTTGCGGTTTTAACCGCAGCCCGCTTTAACGGTAAAAATAAATTTCTTGTTACAGAAAAATAAAAAAGGAACAGGAATGATAGCTGATAACTCAACAAATATACTAATAAAATTTAAAAAAAACGATCCGCGTATTATCCTTCCGCAATATGAGAGCGAAGGCGCGTCAGGCATGGATATAAGAGCCTTCCTTGATAAGGATATTACAATTCCGCCTCTTTGCAGGGTAAAAATCCCGACAGGTTTAAAAATAGAAATACCTTACGGTTATGAAGCGCAGGTGCGCCCCCGCTCAGGCTTAGCTCTTAAAACAGGGCTTACCATTCTTAATTCACCGGGTACTATCGATTCTGATTACCGAGGCAATATAGAAATAATTTTGATAAATTTAAGCGATAATGAAGTAACTGTAAAAGACGGGGAGAGGATAGCCCAACTTGTTATAGCCCCTGTAAAACATGCTATGATAACAGAAAGTAACGAGCTCTCTGTTACAGCAAGAGGCACTGACGGTTTCGGATCTACAGGGATTTAAATTATGTTTAATATTGGAAATATATTTAATTTAAATACTTCTTTAGCAAAAATAAAGCTTGCAGATTCACTTGAAAGCAAACGTTATATTTCCCCTACAATTTATCGTTATATTCTAACAGAAATGCTTTTATCTTTTCTAATTTGTTTCTTTTTCTTCTTTTTTATTTTTTTTGTAAATCAGATACTTTTAATGGCAAGGGAAGTACTGACAAAAAGAGTTCCCTTTGATCAAGTCGCTCTTTTAATACTTTATTCACTTCCGACTGTTATCGCCATGTCAGCTCCTTTTGCTTCCCTTGTCGGAACGCTTATGACAGTTGGAAGATTAACATCAGATAATGAAATTCTTGTAATGCTTTCTTCGGGTCTTTCATATAAAACTGTTTTTTATCCGGCTATTACAGTTGGTATTTTAATTTCACTTTTATCTTTTTTTACAAATGATGTTTTACTTCCTGCAGGAACCGTAGAATTTAACAAATTATGGCGGAAGATATTGGTATCAACTCCTGCTTTGGAACTTCAGGAAAATTCTGTAAAAAGATTTCAAGATACAGTAATTGTAACAGGCGGTGTTACAGATAATACAATAAACAGTATTTTAATTATGGATAAAACCGAAGACGGCGAGCGGCGGATTATATTGGCAAATACAGCGGAATTAAAAGACGGCGGCAAAGAAGGTTTGAGCCTTGATCTGGAACAGGCTTTTATTCATTCGTCAAAAGAAATGATAAGAGAAGATTACGATTATGCTTCATCAGAAATTCTGCAATATTGGGTATCCAATGATGATATTATGACATCTCCTTCAAGTGTCAGTCCAAGAGAAATGAGCTCAAGGGATGTTAGGACACAGGTAATAAAAAGAAAGGGAGAACTTGCAGTAAGAGTAAATGACAGAAAAAACAAACTGCTAAGTCATGCATATAATCTTGAATCAACACTAAGATCGGGACCCTCTGATGAAAATTGGAATCGCAGAAATTCTTATGCTACTAATTTTACTCGCGAGGTAGCGTCAATTGAATCAATTAGAAAAGATAGAAATTTAACTGTACATACAATAGAATTGTATAGAAAATTTTCAGTGCCTTTCGGTGCGTTTTGTTTTGTGTTTCTTGCCGTTTCTCTTGGATTAATGGCAAAAAAAAGCGGGCAGACAGTAGGCTTTATTTTTGGAAATATAATTGCAGTAATTTATTGGTCTATGCTTTTTATCGGACAGACTATGGGCTTGCGTATCGGTACACCTCCTTTCTGGTCTATGTGGATGCCTAATATTTTATCGCTTGTAAGCGGGATAATTCTTGCAGTTATTAAGGTAAGAAGATGATCAGAGTATTAGTGCTTGATAAATACCTGTTACGGCAATTTCTTCCCATATTTTTAGTTGCAATATCAATGTTTGTTTTTCTTCTGCTTTTAATCGATCTTTTTTCCAATTTGGTACGTTATCTTAATAACGAAGTTCCTATAAATACAATTTTACAAATCGCTCTTTTTTATATTCCAAAATGTGTTTCTTACGCCATGCCTATTTCTTTACTATTTGCAGCAGCTTATACCTTAGGCGATTTATATGCAAAAAATGAACTGACAACAGTTTTTTCCTCAGGAATACCTTTTTGGCGTTTTAGTATTTCATTAATTATTGTGGGTTTAGTTGCATCTTTTTTTTCGTTCTTTCTTGATGATTATATAGTCATACCTACACTTAAAACCAAAAACGAACTGTCAAGAAGAGCGTTAAAATGGCATGTAACAGAATCCAATTCAGATATTGTTATTAGAGCAAAAAACGGAACAATTATTTATGCAGTTGATTTTTTTGATTATCAACAACAAATATTAAACGGTATCAGTATAATAGAGAGGGATGAAACAGGAAAATTTGTTTCGCAAATCAGAGCTACATCTGCAGAATGGAAAGAAACTTATTGGGAATTTAAAAATGCTGTTATTTATAAATACGAAGATGATATTGTACGCATGAATCCTTTAGGTTTCAACGATACTTATAATGAACATCCTGAAGCGTTCAGAAGAAATGCAGTAATAGTAGAAGAACTTAACGCGAAAGATGCAGGCCTTTTAGTAAGGGATTTACGTTCTGCAGGCTTGCCGTATTCCCATGTACAGGCAAATTATTATCATCGTTTTTCATTTGCAGCAGCATCAGTTATTGTAATGATTCTTTCTATTTCTATGGGTGGAAGATTTAGAAAAAATATTCTTTTAATGAGTCTTTTTACAAGTTTATCGGTTGCGGTTGTTTATTATATTGCGGAAATGTTAAGTATGACATTGGCAGGGCTTAACTATATTCATCCTTTTGTTGGAGCGTGGTTTCCTGTACTGATGTTTATTGTATTAGGCGTACTTCTGTTAAGGAGCGCTAAAACATAATGTATGATAATACTTTAAGTTTCACCATTAAACATAAAGATAATTCATGTAAAGCAAGAACAGGAATTTTACATCTAACGCACGGGGAAATAAAAACCCCTGTTTTTATGCCTGTGGGGACAAACGGGACTGTAAAAGCAATTACTGTAAATGATTTAAAAGAAATAGGTTTTGAAATAATACTTTCCAATACATATCATCTATATTTAAGACCGGGAGAAGATGTAATTAAAAGCGCAGGCGGGCTTCACCTTTTCATGAATTGGGATAGAAATATCCTGACAGATTCAGGGGGCTTTCAGGTTTTTTCGCTTTCCGCTTTACGAAAAATCACCGAAGAAGGGGCATTCTTTCAATCCCATATAGACGGCTCCAAACATTTTTTATCGCCTGAAAAAGCGGTTGAAATTCAAACCGCTTTAAACAGCGATATACAAATGCAGTTGGATTATTGCTCTCCCTTTGGGGCTTCCAGAAAAGAAGCGGAAAATGCTTTAGATATTACAGCAAAATGGCTTACAAGAGCAAAAAATAAATGGGAAGAAGATCTTTCAAACGGTTATAAAGGATGCCTATTCAGCATAGTTCAAGGAAACTTTTTCCCGGATTTACGTCAACAAAGCGCACATATTTGCATCGAATCGGGAACTCCGGGAATTGCCATAGGAGGGCTTTCTGTAGGAGAGCCGCCGGAACTTTTTTTTGAAACACTTAATACTACAGCCGCCCTTCTCCCTGAGGATAAACCCCGTTATGTAATGGGCATCGGCACGCCGGAATATATTTTAAATGCGATAGAGCATGGAATTGATATGTTTGACTGTGTTCTTCTTACAAGAGAGGCGAGAAATGGCAGGGTTTATACAAAAACAGGACCTTTTTCCTTAAAAAGAACTGAAAATAGGCTTGATTTTTCGCCGATAGATAAAGAGTGTAGCTGTAAAGTTTGTAAAGAGTATACAAGGGCATATTTACGCCATCTTTTTAAAACAAAAGAGATACTTTTTTCCATGCTGGCAAGTTATCATAATTTATATTTTATAAACGAACTTGTAAAGAATTGCCGTAACGCAATAGAAGAAAACAGGTTTATAGAATATAAACGTAATTTTTTATCTAAATACGGAGAGGGTATAATTTGAAATTACTTGTAAAAAATAATAAATTAACAATCTTTTTTATTATTCTTTGTCTATCCCATCCGATATACGCGCAACAAGACTCAGCTGCTAACACTGCTCAAACAGGGACTGCAGAAGCATCCAGGCGGGAAATAATCCAGTACGGGACTGAAACAGAAATCGCTTCCCTTATTCAATCTCTTAGAACAGAAAGAGCGGATTATCTTGATAATGATTTAATCGCTTTAACCGAAACATCCAGAAATATGAGGGTATTAACAGGAGTGTTCGGTTTTTTTGGAGAACGTAATAAAACCGGGCTGGAAGACAGAGCGATAAGAGCAATTAAAGAAAGAGAAGAAGAAGCCAATGAAACTGTTCAATCAGCACTGGAATATATCGGCAAGTTAAAAGCAAATCAAGCAGTTCCTGTTATTTTGGAACTGTTAGATACAGAAGAAAGACGTTATTTAGCGACAGGTTTTCGCGCGCTTGGTCTTGCAAGTTCAGGCGATAAAGATTTAGCCGATGAGACAGCGGAATTTTTAATTGATTATTATGAATACCGCGAACCGGGGAATGATAACCGCAGTATAATAATTAACGCAATCGGTGCGACAGGCTCTTCTTTAGCTGTTAATTTCCTTTCAGGAATTGCATCTAACACTGATGAAAGAATTCCCTTGCGTATTGCGGCGTTAGACGCTCTTTCTAAAATCGGCGACAATGAAGGGCTTGAAGCGGTGCTTGGCAGCATTAATACTAACGATCCTAATGTAAGAGCGGCAGCTGTCGCCGCTCTCGGTCCTTTCTCAGGGACTGAAGTAGAAAAAGCGATCTTTGACGGATTCAGGGACTCGTATTACCGCACACGTATTGCGGCGGCTCAGGCAAGCCGCGAGCGTAAACTTGCATCCGCTGTCCCTTATTTAAAATTCCGCGCGGAACGAGATGAAGTTCCCAATGTAAAAGATGAAGCGATCCGCGCTCTTGGAGCGATTGCATCCGATGAAGCTTTTGAAGTGCTTAAATCGCTTTTTTCAGAGAGAAGAAATACAGATCGTGTTCGGATTCTTTCTGCGGAAATGTTATTCAAAAATAATGAAGGAAGAAACATTAGCTCCCTTATTATCGAACTTGATGAGGCAAAAACAAAAAATCAAACAAGTTTATATAACGGCTTATTAAAAGTATTAGGAGAAACCATAGTTGAAGGAAATAAAACAGATATTGAAAATCTTGCGCGCCGTTTTATGCAAAGCGGAACTATCATAGAAAAATCTTATAGTCTTGATATTGCGTCTAACAATCAGCTAAGAGGTTTAGGAGAACAGATTATCGCTCTTACTAAAGATAGAAATACATCTTTGGCGCAAAAGGCAAGAAGAATTGCCGGTGTTCTGGAAATAGTAATTCCTGAAGAATAATTTTTAATTTATAAAATGCGGTTAATATAACCGAAGGATTTTCACGGATAATTTATGAGTAATATTAAAATTAAAGAAATAATTGATCAATGTTTAAAAAAATACCCTTGCGAAGCCGGTGTTTTTTTTGATGAACCTATGAAAAATCATACTACTTTTAAAGTCGGGGGGAATGCTGATTGCCTTATACTTCCCGGCGGAGAAGGATTTACTTTATTTTGTATTGATTTATTAAAAAGAGCAGATGAGGCGCGAATACCTGTGTTCATTTTAGGCGGAGGCGCGAATATTGTTGTCTCTGATAAAGGGATTCGCGGGATAGTGATCGGCATGGATAACTGGAACGGCGTATGCGTTCAAAAGAATAAAATAATTTTTAAAAGCGGGACAAAAATTGATGACGCCGCCGATTTTGCCGCGGATGAAAACCTTAGCGGCTTGGAGTTTCTTGCAGGTATGCCGGGCACCATAGGAGGCGCGGTATGGATGAACGCCCGCTGTTACGGCAGGGAGATAGCGGAGTTTTTAAGTTGGGTTGAAATAATTACAAAAGAAAATAATGACTATATAATAAAAAAAATTAATATTGATATTAACAGTTTCGCTTACAAGCTAAGCCCCTTTCAAAAAATGGATTGTATAATTTTAAGCGCTGTCTTTAAATTAAGAAAAGGCAAAAAGAAAGACATCCTTATTGAAATGGATGAAAACAGGAAAGACCGTCAAAATAAAGGCCATTACGATTTCCCCTGTGCAGGCTCTGTTTTTAAAAACAATAGAGACTACGGCAAACCTGTTGGGCAGATAATTGATGAATTAAATTTAAAAGGCTTTCAAATAGGAGGAGCGCAAATTGCGCCTTTTCATGCGAATTTTATTATTAATTCAGGGAACGCAAGCGCTGATGATATACGCGCTTTAACAGAAGAAACAACAAAGAAGGTTAAAGAGGCTACAGGTTTTATACTTGAACCAGAGATTCTTTTTGTCGGCGGGTTTTGATCAAAGGCAGGTGATTTTCTCACCCGCCTTTAATTTTTTATTACCAAGCGTAACCTAAGCCTACATACGGGACAAAACTTATACCCCAACCAAATCCCCACCACCAGCTATAACCCACTGTGATCGGTATTTTAAAACCGGGTGAAACAAAGAAACCGCCCGGTGCGCCGACGTCAATTTTCCAGCCGAATTCCGGCGTGACTGCGAATCCAATTACATTCCCAAATTTGACGCGATTATTACTTATAGCACTCCAACCAAAAAAACCGTTCATTTGGTAATGTAAACCCAGACCAACGCCAAAATAGAACATTTTCGCTTTTGGATAATACCTTAAAGAAAAATCAGTACCAAAATCATGCCAAGCAATTAATGAGTTAAAATAAATATTTACACCTATTGATAAATTAGGCGACGACATATACTCATACCGTGCACCTGCACCTAAAATACTTACTTCCCCGGAAGCCCAATTCTTAAAGTTCTGAGCGAAAACCATGCTTGAAGTTAAAACAACAAGCACCAACATAATCCCAATTTTTTTCATAAATAAACTCCTTAAATTTAATGTATTATTAATTTTAACAGTTTTTCTTTTTTTTTGCACGTAAAATTATTCTAATGTTTTAAGTTTTTATGTAAAATCTTCTATATTGTTGTTTCGGATTTCAATATTTATAATAATAACCATAATATATTAAAAAAAGCCATTGAATGTGGTTCTTTTTTTATGTTATAAAATAAGTAAACAATTTAAGTGAGGATGTTTAATGCTGGATATCGGTCAAATCCATCGAACTGAGTATGAACTTGCATACGGCCGATCAGTTCCTGTTGCTTTTGCAGAAGCGCCGGGTAGAATTCATTTTTTAGGCGAACATGGTGAGTCAGAAACGGGGTATCATCTATCTGCGGCGATAGATCGTTATATTCATGTTGCTGTAAATATGCGAAAAGATAATTCTTTCCGTTTTTTTGCAGCCGATCTTGGGGAAAGGAAGCGGAGCACCCTTGCAAATTTAAAATACAGGCGGGAAGACAGGTGGGCAAATCATCTAAAACCTGCAATTCTCCTTTTTATAGACATGGGCTGTCCCTTGAAAGGTATGAATTTTACTTTTTGCGGCGATATACCTCAGCATATAGCCCTTGCATCTTCCACAGCGATAGAAGTTGCAGCCGCAACCGCGCTTAGAAGCCTTTTGCATGTTCAAATTAACGATGTTGATTTAGCTGTCAAATTAAAAACTACCCATGATTCCATGTTCGCTTCTGCAGTACATACGGTAAACACGAATAATGTAAACAACATATCAAGCAGCGCGGCGAATAACGGAGCTTCCCTTGCTGATTATCTTGCACTCATTCTTACACGAAAAGATCATTTCTTACAAATTGATACTTCGTCTAATGAAAGCGAATATAATATCGAAACAAATTTTATAAAATCACCTTTTTCACGTTTTCGTTTTTTACTTGTTGATTCACGTGTCCCGCGGCTTGGAACTGGGGTTGAGAGCGAGCTTGCTTCTCGCAGGGAAGATCTTTTAAAAGGTCTTACCCTTCTTTCGCAAAAACGCAAGGGGACGGGTTTTAAGGATTTTGCCCCTACTGATTTAATCGAAGCCTTAGGCGCATTTCCTGAACAGGTTAGGCGCAGGAGTATGCACATAGTCGATGAAATAGAAAGGATTAATGATGCTGTTGATGCTCTGGAACGCTCAGACCTCGCTTCTTTTGCAAGAACAATTTACCGCTCACATGAAAGTTTAAGAGATCTATTTGAAATAAGCTGTCCTGAAATTGACTGGCTTGTAAAACGCGCTCAGGAAATAGAAGGAGCTGCCGGATCAAGAATGACAGGCATAGGTTTCGGCGGATGTACCTACACGATCATAAGACGCGAACTTGTAGAAGAATATAAAAGACGCCTTGAAGACTATGAACGCATATTCGGTTTCCGCCCTGTAATTTATGAATTTAAATTAGCGTCAAGGGCAAGAGTGATAAAGGTGTAGCGATGAAAATTTTACTTACTAATGATGACGGTATCTCATCGCCTGGGATAAGGCTTTTAGCCGATTCTCTGCGCAGTACCGGTCATAGGGTAATACTTGTTGCTCCTGATTGTAACCGTTCAGGCAGTTCGCATTCTATTGAATTTTTAAATAAACCGACTAAGTTAAAAGAAATTGAAAAAGATAATTGGTCATGTTCGGGAACTCCTGTAGATTGCGTAGTTGTCTCCCTTTTAGGAGGTATCTCCGAAATTAATATTTCTACAGAAGGAACGGAAATAAACATGGAAAAAGCGCCCGATTTGGTGCTTTCCGGTATCAATGCAGGAGCGAATCTGGGCACTGATATTATTTATTCAGGGACTGCCGCCGCGGCGAGGCAGGGTAGTATCTTCGGGATACCCTCTGTAGCCCTCTCTCTTGTTAAAAACGAAATATGCTTTTATGAATCACCGCTCTGGCAATGGGAAAATGCAGTATCATATATAACCGAAAATCTTTCCTTGATTAAAGGATATTGGAAAGAAGGTTTCTTTGTAAATATTAACCTGCCGAATATCGAAAAAAAACCTTCTTCCCTTGTTACTACTTTCCCGTCTTTGCGTTATTATAATGATCGTATAGAAACTTTTTACGCTCCGGATAAATCGTTTTACTGTTTTGCAAAACCCGGAAAAGCTGAGAATATCCCGGAACAAGGGTCAGATTGGGCGGAGGTTTTAAATGGTAATGCTGCGTTAAGCATGATTTTATCGCAGCCGGCAATTTAATAATAAGGGATTAGGAATTTAAATAGAACGATTAAATTTTTAAGTCCGAATTTGATAAAAAGGGAGGTATAATCTAATATGGCTTCACAGCAAAAAGACGAAAAAGAAAAAAATACTTCCCCTGTAGATGAAAAAATCAAAGAAGGAGTGCAATTATACCGTCAGAAAGAATGGGAAAAAGCACTGAAAGCTTTTTTATCTAAAGATACAACTGTTTTTTCTTATGAAGAAAAGATAGAACTTGCATATTATCTGGGTTTATGTTATACGAAACTTAAAAAGTATGAAGACGCGCTTTCTTTTCTTGAACAGGTTGTAACATCATGTAGTGATGTTCTGCGTATTTTTCAATGCCGGATGACTTTGGCGTATATTTATGTTATAACAAAACGTGTTAAAATGGCGGAGTATGAATTAAACAGGCTTAAAGCAAGCGGATTTGACTCACCTGTTCTTTACAATACTCTTGCTTATGCCGCATATCTGCAAAAGCAAAATAAAAATGCAATCGAATTATACGAAAAAACACTTGAAATTGATTCCAATAATGCAACTGCGATGAACTCAATGGGATTCATTCTTGCAGATACAGGCAAGGATGTTATGCGCGCACTGCGTCTTTGCAGAAAAGCGGTTGATAAAAAGCCGCAAAACGCCGCTTATCTTGATTCATTGGGGTGGGCGTATTATAAAAGCGGTGAAATGCTTGAAGCGCGCACATGGCTTCGCAGGGCGCTTGATATTGCACCTAACGAAGAAGAAATTAAAAGGCACTTTAAGATAGTAACAGGAGAGCCTAAATGAGAAAAAAAATAAAAGATTTATATTTAATATGTAATCTTCTTGTTTTTCTCTTTTTATCTTTATCTCTTTTTGCGCAAAACGATCAATCTCAGGGTCCTGTTACCGGCGGAACAGGAGCTGCCGCTCTTACCGCAGCAGAAGAGTTCAGGCTAGGCATACAGGCTTATAACCGCTTTTCATATAATGAAGCGATCCTCTCTTTTGAACGCGCTCTTTCATTCCGTCAAGGGGAGCCATTAATTCTTGATTGGCTTGGGAAAGCTTATTATCGATCCGGTCTTGAAGAAATCGCGCTAAGACAATGGAGAGCAGCTCTTGATATTTATGGAAGATCCTCAGGAACCGGTATGCTTCTTAATTCACGCATAGAAACTGTGGCAAACAGACGCTTTCTTTTTCCTATTGCAAATGACAGTATACGCTATATTGAATCAGGCCGTTTCCCCGGAAGGTTAGGTGACATCAATTTATACCGTCAGCCGACATCCGTATTAATAAACAGCGACGGCTCTATTTGGGTTGTAGCATACGGCAGTAATGAAATTGTAAGAATCGATGTAAACGGTGTTATCCGAGATCGTAAAAGAGGTCCTTTAAACGGTTTTGACCGCCCCTATGATATTGCTCGTGGTATAGACGGCAGGCTTTATTTATCCGAGTACCGCGGGGGAAGAGTAAGCATCCTTAACAATAACGGTGATTGGCTTGCATATATCGGTTCCAAAGGATTGGGTGCAGGTCAATTTGTAGGGCCTCAGCATCTTACAATTGATGAAGACGGTTATCTTTATGTTGTCGATTACGGAAACAGACGTATTTCTAAATTTGATCCTGAAGGGGTTTTTATTCTTTCTTTCGGAGCAAGAAGTTCTATTTTTCCGGGTTTGCTTTCACCTACAGGAATCGCTGCGGCAAATAATATAATTTATACAGTTGATAATTCTGCAAAAGCTATTTATATGTTTGATCCCAACGGCAATTATTTAGGGCGTTTAGCCGCAGAAGGTTTTTCCGGTATAGAAAGTTTAAGGCTGATCTCTGACGGCACTTTACTTGTTGCAGATAACAACAGAATTGTACAGATTGATCCCAACTCTGCGATTGTCCGCGAATTGGGGTTTGCAGGAGGAGACAGAGTGCGCATAACAAGTGCGGACATGGATAAAAACGGAAGCCTTGTTGCCGCTAATTTTGCATTAAGCGAAATATCTGTATTAACACGTTCTGATGATATGGCTTCAGGTTTTTTTATACAGATTCGAAATATCATATCTGATCGTTTTCCGAGAGTAACTGTTGAACTAACTGTAGAAGACCGATTACGCCGTCCCATACTTGGGCTTGATAATAATAATTTTTTACTTTCAGAAAACGGAATACCTGTAAATAATCAAATACTGGTTGCTTCCGGTTACCGTCATCAGGGTGCGGATTATTCCCTGCTTATTGAACGTTCCAATTTAACTTCGATGTTACGTGACGATTTAACCGCTGCTTCTCGCGATATAAGCCGTGCCTTACAAGAAATGAATAATGCAAATTTAGTTTCTGTAATTTCTGCAGGAGTGCAACCGCGCCGAGAACAACATAATAATTCTCTTGAAAATGCAATAAGGGGAGCATCGGACTACAATGCAAATTGGCGTTTCGATCTTGCCCTGCGCCTTGCCGCCACAGATCTTCTTTCTGTTTCTCCAAAGAGATCTGTTGTATACATTGGTTCAGGTAACTTGGGTGATTCTGCATTTAATCAATACAGTCTTTCAGAAATGGCAGCTTTTCTTGCGAATAACGGAATAGTTTTTAATGCAATAATTATCGGGCAGGGACAGGCAAATGCAAGCCTTGAATATTTATGCAGAGAAACAGGCGGCAAAGCGATGAACTTGTATAATCCAAGAGGGATAGGAGATCTTATAAAGAGTGTAGCAGACACTTCCACAGGTCTTTACAGTTTCACATATAATTCAAGATTACCTACAAATAACGGTCAAGCCTGGTTGCCTGTGGAAGCAGAGGTTTATCTAATGGAAAGATCAGGGCGGGATAATACAGGATATTTCCCTCCAATGGAGTGATTTAATTAAAATTTATTTTATTATTTCGTAATCACCTAAGGCATCATCAATCAATTCTTCTAACTCAAGCGCTTCATATAATTTATTTGCTTCTTCCGGTTTGCCATGTAAGATTGGGTGTTGGGGGCTGAAGAGAGTGCAGCAATCTTCGAAAGGCCGGATAGAAATATCATAAGTGCCGATGCGCACGGCTTCTTTAATTATGCTTTGCTTATCGAAACCGATTAAGGGTCTTATTACAGGTAATTTAACCCTGCTTTGAGTGCAGCTTAAATTTTCTATGGTTTGGCTTGCAACTTGTGAAAGGCTTTCTCCTGTGATCAGGCATTTGCATTTTATTTTGTTAGCCGCTTTTTCTGAGGCTTCCATCATCGCCATGCGCAGAAGTACTGTCATCCAGGGATGCGGCGCTCTTTCTTTTATTCGTATTTGCACTTTTGTAAAATTCAATATGTAAAGGTGTATACCCATACAGTAAGAGCCTGTAATACCGGCGATTTGAATCGCTTTCTGTTTTGCTTCCTGCGAAGTGTAGGGGTAAGCGTGAAAATGAATCGCGTCTATGTTCATCCCCCGGCACGCCATTAAAAATCCTGCGACAGGAGAATCGATCCCTCCCGATAAAAGCAGTAAGCCTTTTCCCGCAGTGCCGACAGGAAGGCCTCCCAATCCTTTATGCCCGCCTGCATAGATAAGGGCTTTCTCTCTTATTTCAACATGAATAATATCCTGCGGATTGTGAATATCAACTTTAAGATCGCTTATTGCATTTGTAACGGCGTTCCCCGCTTCACAGCACAATTCGTAAGATGTTAAGGGAAATCTTTTGTCGGTTCTTCGCGCTTCAATTTTAAAAGTTTTTATACCCTTAGCCGCTATTTTTTTTCCTTCTTCTGCACAGGCGGCAAGGACATCTTCTTGTGTTTTTTCACAAACGGTTGTTTTTGCCCATCCTGAAATTCCTATTAATTTTGAAAGAGTATCTTCAATCAATTCTGATTTTTCTTGCGGAGCCTGTATATAATAACGCCCTGAAGTAAATTTTATTTTAATACTGCCGTCTATTTTTGCAAGAAGCCGCTGTATATTGCTCTTTAATACGCCTTCAAAGTTTTTTTTATTATCGCCTTTAAGGGTAAGTTCGGCAGGTTTTAAAAGCCAAGTTATAAAAATTTTAATACCTCCGATATCGCAGCAAGCAAAAGATCAATATCTTCATCAGAAGTGGAGCAGCCTTGTGAAATTCGTATCCCTTCTATTCTTAAATTTTCTTCAACTCCCATCGCGATTAGCACAGGCCGTTCAGGTGAAGATGAAGAGCATGCGGAACCTGTAGAAACCGCGATGCCAAGGTCATCAAGGGCGCGAGCCATTACCTCTCCCGGAATCCCGCGGAATGCAACTTGCAAAATATAAGGGGAAAATCTTTCATCTTCAGGTTTTCGATCTGAGGGAATAAGCGTACATCTTTCCATTGAACAAAGGGAAGTAATAAGTTTCTTCCAACGTTCTTTTGCCGAGTTAAGTGTTTTTAAAAATTGTTCCCTGTTCCCTTTCATCATTCCAAGCTGATCAAAACAATTTGCAAGAGAAACCGCGCCTTGCGTATTTTCCGTCCCGCCTCTTATACCGTTTTCCTGCCCGCCGCCAGAATAAAAAATTTCTAAAGGTTTACGTAAATATAAAAGACCGATCCCCCTCGGCCCTCCGATTTTATGCGCGCTAATCGCTGCGGAATCAATTTCCCAATTTTTTAAATCAAGCGGTATTTTTCCTGCCGCCTGTACTATGTCGCAATGAAAATGGATAGGGGCTTTATTGTTTGTTGTTTGACGCAGGATATCCCTGAGTGCTGTCATATCTGTTATAACGCCTGTTTCATTATTTACCGCCATAATCGAAACAAAGCGCGTGTCAGGAAATTTTTGAAGCGCTTTTTTTAGAGTGTTTTCCGTCACCCTTCCTGAAGAATCGACTGCAATTGAACCTGTAGCTTTCCCCGTTTTCTCAAGGCTTTCCATCGCGCTTCTGATTGATGTATGTTCAGCCATAGAAGAAAGAACTCTCCCTGTACTTTTACGCATAAGGTTAGAAAAAAGAGCGATGCTGTTTGATTCTGTGCCGCCTGATGTAAAAAACAAGGTTTCAGGCGGTACTTCCAGCGCTTGCGAGCATTTCAGCCTAGCCTCATCAAGCGCCTTTTTTGCCGCTTTCCCTTCGTTGTGCCGGGAAGACGGGTTTCCAAACAGTTCTATATTTGCCTGCTTAAAATACGGGGAGGATGCAGCCCAATCAAAATATATTCTTTTTTCTTTAGAATCTGACATATTGATATTGATTTACCACTATTAAAATATATAAAAAATCGTTAATATTCAATGGGAGTAAAATAATGTTAGTACTTAAATTTGGAAGCTCGTCTGTACAGGGAATTGAGCGGATTATCGGTATTTTAAAAGACAAAGAACATTCGATAGAAGGCAAGAGTAATGTTCAGGCAATTGTAATTTCCGCATTTACAGGGGTGAAAGACACTCTTATTGATTTGGCGTATTCTGTTTGTTCAAATAAAACATCATCTGATAATAATTTTAAAGAGAAAGTTGATGCCTTAAGAGAGCGGCATAAAGAATGCGCGTCAAAATTTTTAAAAGGCGATGATAAAAAGAATGCGGTTAAAGAAATTGATAAAACAATAAGCTTGCTGTTACAGGTTCTGGATGGAATTTCATTGTTAGGTGAAATTTCAAAACGCAGTCTTGATTTAGTGATGAGTTTCGCAGAAAGGCTTTCTGCAAACCTTATAAGTTTTATTTTATGCGCAAATAATATACCGGCGGTTTATGTTGATGCACGCGATATTATTATAACAGACTCAAATTTCTCCAAAGTGCAAATTTTAAAAAAAGAAACCGATGATAAAATAAATAAGTTTTTTAAAAGTGCAAAAAAAGCTGTTTATGTAATTACAGGCTCTATCGGTTCTACTATTGACGGCAACACAACAACTTTCGGGCGTGAAGGCTCTGATTTAACCGCCGCTGTAATAGCCTCTTCGTTAGGTGCAAATAAACTTGAAATTTACGTTGATGTTGACGGTATACTTACCGCTAATCCAAACCTTGTTAAAAACGCCTTGTGTATAGAAGAAATGTCGTATAACGAAGCGATGGAAATATCTCATTTTGGAACAAAAGTATTGTTTCCCCCGTCGGTAAAACCCGCTCTTGAAAAAAATATCCCTATTTATATAAGGAATATTTTTAACAATGAATGTAAAGGAACAAAGATATGCACAAAAGCGGCGCAGGGAAAATACCCGATAAGAGGTATAAGTTCTATTAGCGCTGCATCTTTAATAAGGCTCCAAGGTTCAGGCATGGTAGGAGTTGCAGGTTTTTCAGCGCGTTTATTCAGCGCGCTGGCAAAAAAAAGTATCAGTGTTATGCTGATTACGCAAAGTTCAAGCGAATACTCAATTTGTTTTGCAGTGCTCCCTGAAGATGTAAAAGGGGCGCAGGATATATTAACAGAAGAATTTTCACCTGAAATTAAAAGCGGCACTATCGATAAACCGATTATAGAAAATAAACTTTCGATCATCGCGGTAGTCGGTTCTGCCATGAAAAGCACATCCGGTATCTCAGGTAAATTTTTTCATGCATTAGGGAGAAACGGCATCAATATAGTCGCCATTGCTCAAGGCTCTTCAGAGACAAATATTTCCGCTGTTATTTCATCGCAAGATGAATCGAAAGCTTTAAACGCAATACACGATGTATTTTTCTATACACATCAAAAATCTGTTAATCTCTTTCTTGTAGGGACAGGCCTTATAGGAGGAACCTTGCTTGACCAGATTGCGGAAGCAAAGGAAAAATTATCTGCTAACATGATCGATATAAAATTGATAGGAGCGGCAAATTACGATAAAATGATTTTCTCATCTGAGGGGCTTGATCCGAAAAAAACAAAAGACTTATTAAGGCAAAAAGGAAAAACAGAAGGGACTGAATCCATCAAGTTTAATACGGCAGGGACACCGGATCCAAGTGTTTTTATTGAGAAAATGATAGCGTTTAACCTTCCCAATTCATGTTTTTGCGATTGTACGGCAAGCGAAGAAACCTCCGCTCTTTATGAAAAAATTCTTCATAGCGCGATTCCTATTGTCACGCCGAATAAAAAAGCCAATTCCGGATCATATGAATATTATAAAAAACTGATATCTTATTCAAAACAAAGAGGTATTCCGTATTTATATGAATGTACGGTTGGGGCGGGCTTGCCTGTCATCTCAACCTTACGCGATTTATTTTTATCGGGGGATAAAATTAAAAAAATAGAAGCGGTATTATCAGGCACTTTAAGTTTTATTTTTAATAATTATGACGGCTCAATACCTTTCTCCGCGCTGGTACGTGAAGCGAAAGCAAAAGGTTACACAGAACCCGATCCGCGCGATGATTTAAATGTAATGGATGCCGCCCGCAAAGTATTGATATTGGCAAGAGAGTGCGGTCTTTCTATGGAATTTAAAAATGTAAAAATTGAGCCGATACTCCCTGATGCCTGTTTCAAAGCGAAAGATATCGATGCTTTCTTTAAAGAACTTGAAAAATGCGATGCGGATTTTGAAAAACGCAGGGCGGCGGCAGAGAAGGAAGGCAAAAAGCTACGCTACATTGCAGAAATAGAAGAAGGAAAAGCAAAGTTATCGCTTAGATCAGAGCCTGACGGAAGCCCCTTCCGTTCCCTTGTAGACAGCGATAACATAGTAGTGATTACAACAGAACGTTATTCAAAACTCCCAATGGTAATAAAAGGGCCGGGAGCGGGGGCACAGGTAACGGCTGGCGGAGTTTTAGCGGATATAATTCGTCTTGCAAAAACCTTAGTATAACAAGGAGTTAATATGCCTATTGCATCAAACATAAAAAACGCGCTTGCTTCTTCTTCAATGATTCGCAAGATGTTTGAAGAAGGTTTACAATTAAAAAAACAATACGGTTTTGATAAAGTCTTTGATTTTTCACTTGGAAATCCTGATGTTGAGCCGCCTCCGGCTTTTCATTCGCTTTTTTTAAAACTAGCGCAGGAAAATGAAAAAGGCTCTCACGGCTATATGCCCAATGCAGGCTACCCCTTTGCAAGAGCAGCGATAGCGGGAAAAGTTTGCAAGGAGCAAAATGTAAAAAATGACGGCTCACATATAGTTATGGCATCAGGGGCGGCGGGAGGTTTAAACGCTGTTTTTAAAACTATCTGTAACCCTGATGATGAAGTAATCGTTACGCGCCCTTATTTTATGGAATACAAGCATTATATCGCCAATCACGGCGCGAAACTTATTGAAGTAAACGCTCTTGATAATTTTGATTTGGATATTTGTGCAATAAAATCTGCGTTAAACGAAAAAACCGCCGCTGTTATAATAAATTCACCTAACAATCCGACAGGAAAAATATATTCTAAGGAAATTCTTGCTAAACTGGCAGAAGCTCTTACAGAACACGGAAAAAAAACCGGAAGATTTCCTTACCTTGTATCAGACGAACCTTACAGGGAAATAGCCTACTCAAAAGAAGTGCCGCCTGTTTTAAGCATTTACAGCGAATCGATAGTCGTAAGTTCTTATTCAAAGAGCCTGTCCCTCCCCGGAGAGCGTATTGGGTTTATCGCGGTAAGCCCTGCAATTAGTGACAAAGATGATCTTGTAAACGGTTTAATTTACGCGACAAGGATACTGGGTTTTGTTAACGCGCCTGCTCTCATGCAAAGAATAGTGAGCGCTCTAATAGAAGAGAAAGTTGATGTTTCAATTTACGCAAGAAGAAGGGACGCTTTTATTAAAGTATTAGATGACGCAGGTATTGAATACGCAGCTCCTGAAGGGGCATTTTATCTTTTTTGTAAAGTACCGGAAAGTAAAAAAAAGATCGCAAACTCTGTTTGTGCTGATGATAAAGCTTTTATTGAACACTTAAAAAAGTTTTTAATTCTTGGTGTCCCTGGCTCCGGGTTTGGAAAAGAAGGCTGGTTGCGCTTTGCTTATTGTGTAGATGAAAAAATTATTACCTCTTCTGCAGCGGCATTTAAAAAAGCGGTAGAGGAGTGGTAAAGGAGCTTATATGTTTATAATTGACGAAAAAGAAAAACAATACCGTTTCGGCGATCATGGTCCAAAATATTTAATGCAAGGGCCTCGTATGAATTTCGCGCTTGTGCAGTTTATGCCGGGACAGGATTTTCAGGCTCATTATCATGAAGTGATGGAAGAAAATTTTTTCATCCTTGAAGGTAATGTTACTATCGTAGTTGACGGAAAAGCTCATGATTTATCTGCCGGGCAGTTAATACACATAGAACCTAAAGAAGTACATTATGTGATTAATAGATCATCCTCTGCCGTGCGTATGATTGCAAGTTTAGCCCCTTTTAAGGATGGGGATAAGGTAGAGGTTGAAAATCCTAAATTGTAAAACTTAATGTGATTTACTTCAAAAAGTTATTAATATTTTATTTACCTATACTTTTGATACTAAATCTGACCGAGTCTTTTAAAATAATCGAGTTGTAACTGTGCGTTTTTATGCCCATGTTGTGCCGCATTTCGATACCACTCGATTGCTTTTGTAAAATCCTTCGGTATGCCGTATCGGTCTTGGGTTTAAATGAAGATTTCTTTTTTGTTTTAGCCGGCAGCGGCAGCACAGAAGTTTCAGGCTTAATTATCTCTCTTTTTATTTTCCAACCCAGTGCATCAATAAAATCATAAATAATATTTTCTGCAATTTCGCTTACTATAAAATTTTCTGTCATGTTTCTTATTGCAATTTTTACAGCTCTTTCCTTGTCTTCCTGCGAGCCGTTTAAATTTTCTTTTAATACTTTTGACGCTCCGCTGTCATAGACTGTATAAACCAATTTTTTGATTTTATTATCGACAGAAGGGGCAAAGTCGGGAAAAATAGCATTTAACTTTCCTAGCAGTTTATCTGCGCCGAATTGTTTTATAATTGCGGCTAACGCATCTTTGGAATTATCGTAAGATGACGGCTCTGCCTTTTTTTTCTGCGGATTCTCGCCACAAAAAGGGCATTTTGTTACTGAAATTGAGGCTTTTCCGCTCGGCTGCCATTCGCTTTCACAGTTTATACATTTCATGGCTTTCTCCTCTTTTTTTATATTTTACCTTCACTCTTTAGCTTATCAAGCATATCTTGCGAAAAACTGTCTCCTTGCTCAGCCGCTTTACCGTACCAATATGAAGCTTTTGTATAATCCAACGGAACGCCGCCTCCTTTGGCATAACAAAAAGCAAGATCGGCTTGCGCCTTAACATTTCCTTTTTCCGCCGCTCTTAAAAAATAGGAAGCGGCTTTTTCATAATCTGCTTTTATTGTCTCGCCTAGCATATAACAAGCGCCTAAATCATATTCTGCAGCGGTGATACCTTCATCTGCCGCTTTTTGCAGCCATATTAAACGTGTCTTAATGTCTATCTTTGAAACCCAATCCCAAAATGGGTGAGAGATTAGATAATACTTAGCTCCTGCGTGATCCAGTTTGGCTAAATCTTCAAAAAGAGCTAAGGCTTTATCATATTTTTTTGCTTTAAAAAATGTTACAGCCTCATTAAATTTTTTATCGATTTCTTTTTGTTCCATGTTTTAAATTATAACACAGAGGATGTATTTATCAATATAAACAAAAAACACCTAAATATGGATTTTTGTTGCGTGTAGGTCTATAATCCCGGCGCGCACCACATATAATCCGTAAGCCCATCATCGCTGAGCTGTAACATCGTTTTATAAACAACCTTCCATTTCTGATACATCTTATCATATACTTCGCAGTTGTCTTTGTTAGGTGTAAATGTTCTTTCTATCTTTACAAGTTTTTTTGCCGCTTCTTTTACGCCGGAATATAAGCCGATGCCTTTGCCTGCCATGATTGCAGCGCCGAGAGCCGTAGCTTCTTTCACTGCAGGAACATCTACAGGTATTCCGAGTACATCGGAAAGTATCTGTGACCAAATAGCGCTCTTAGCAGCTCCTCCTGCAAAAACAATTTTTTGCGGATGCTTTCCTGTCACTTCTTCAACAAGGCGCATGTGTCCCAAGGTTACAAGGCATGCATTTTCCATGATGGCGCGGTAAAAGACGGCTTTATTAAATTTAAGAGGGTCAAGTGAAAAATTTATAAAAGAAGGAGATGAATGTTTCCAGTTGATATAATTCATTACATCTGAAAATGTGCAGATAATACCGTTGCTGCCTGCAGGAACCTTAAGCGCTTCTTTGTCCAAAATAACGTAAGGGTCTGTGTTTAATTCTTTGGCTATGCGCTTTTCTTCTTCGCAAAAAGCATCCCTAAACCAGCGCATAACTATGCCTGGATTAAAAGCAATCGCTTCATATTGCCAGATATTTTCCACAGCATGACAGTTAACGCGCACATTGCATTTAGGGGAACATACAGAAGACGAGGTGTTATATTCATACTGCCAAAAACTTCCGCCGAAAACTACAGCTTCACCTTCTTCAGTAACACCGACGCCTATTGTTCCAAGCTGGCAATCGCCTCCTCCTGTTACAGCCGGCGTGCCTTCTTTAAGAGAACTGTCATCTTCCCCTTTCTTTGAAACCTTTGACGTGACAGTCCCGCATTCATTTACAGGAGGGAAAATATCATCTCTTATGCCGCAACGCCTCGCTATTTCTATATCCCAATTTCTTGTTTTTAAATCGAATAAACCTGTAGTAGATCCGTTACTAGGTTCTACTGCAAGAGTGCCTGTCAGTTTAAAAATTATCCAATCATTAATCATGCCGATGCGTGTTGTTTTTTCATATACTGACGGCAATTTATTTTTTACCCATAAAAGACGCGGCAGCGCTCCTAGCGCGAAGGTTTGCCCTGATTTTAAATAAATTTCTTTTTCTAAATTAGGATCGATTTTTTTTAATTGTGATACTTCATCTTTAGCCCTTGAATCAACATTGGCGCAGGCAAAAAGCTCTTTTCCATCAGCGTCATAAAGAACGATGCCTTCCCTCATGCATGTTGTAGATACTGCGGCGATTTGATCGGCTTTTATCCCTGTTTGTGAAAACACGCCTTTGATGCATGAACAAACAAGATGCCAATTTACACTGCAATCAAAATCCATGCTTCCCGGGAAACGCGGGTCTTCCGAATGTTTCCATTCTTTTTGCTCACAGCCGATTTGATTTCCGTCAATATCAAAAATTACAGCTCTTATACTGCCTGTCCCTGCGTCCAGCGCCATTAAATATTTTGACATAAGCCCTCATTTATAATTATTTTTCTATTGTTCATTATAAGTTTTAGATGTAAAATTATCAAATACTATTTTAAAGAGAGGGAAATATGGCTGACAAAGACGGAAATAAAATCGAGAAAAATTATCATACCGATACCGCTTTTAAAACAACCGGGAATTTTCATGTAAAAGGGGCGGCAAATCTTGATTGGGGTATGAAAAAACACTTAACAAATATTTTCAACCCGAAAAGCGGTAATACTGTGATGTTCGCTTTCGATCACGGTTATTTCATGGGTTCGGTTTCCGGCCTTGAAAGGCTTGATATTCTCATCCCTCAATTAATCGATCATGTTGATGTTCTGATGGCGACAAGAGGCGCTCTGCGTACCTGCGTTAAACCGGCATTTAGAAAGGGTATCGCTCTGCGTATGTCCGCCGGATCTTCCATGATTAATGATGACCTTAGCCATGAAATTATTTCTGTTGACATAGAAGATGCAATCCGCATGAATGCCGACTGCATGGCGGTTCAAACTTTTATCGGAGCTGACGGGCAGCTTTCCAGTATTGATAATCTTTCAAAGATGATCAATGCAGGTTCGCGTTACAGTATCCCAACCTTAGGCGTAATCGCTGTCGGGAAAAATATGGAAAGGACAAGCCAGTATTTTAAACTCGCTACACGCATAGTCGCAGAGTTAGGTGCAAATATTATTAAAACATATTACTGCGATGATTTTGAAGAGATTGTCGCCGCTTGCCCTGTACCCATTGTTGTCGCAGGAGGGAAAAAACTTTCAGAGAAGGACGCGCTTACGATGGCGTATAAATCTATACAAGGCGGCGCGAAAGGCCTTGATATGGGAAGAAATATTTTTCAATCTTATCATCCTTCTGCAATGGCGGACGCTATCGGAAAAATTGTGCATAACAAATTCACCGACAAAGAAGCCTGGCAATTCTTTAGCGAGAAGACAAAAACTAAATAACAAGGAAATAGTATGATTGATTTAAATCATAGGAAAGCCGAAATTAAACTGCGTTTAATTAAAGCTGACGGAAACCCTGTTTCTAAACAGGAAATTAAAATAAACCAGAAAAGCCATCAATTTTTATTCGGGGTGGGAGGCTTTGAAGCGGTAGAATTGGCAAGCGGAAAAACTTATGAAGAGCCTATTAATGAAGAGAGAAAGGCGCATCTAAAAGAAAAGTTAAGCAAACTATTCGGCTTTCACAATTACGCGACCTTGCCTTTTTATATAGGGCGATACGAACCTGTAGAAGGAAAACCTGACGAAGAACGGCTAAAAAAAGGCGCCTTGTGGTTCAAAGATAAACAAATAAATTTAAAAGGACATCCTCTTTGCTGGCACACGGTTTGCGCCCCTTGGTTAATGAATTATTCCAATTCAGAAATTTTAAAAAAAGTAATAGAACGTATAGAAAGAGATGTATCGGCTTTTAAAGGTATAATTGACATTTGGGATGTAATTAATGAAGTTGTGATAATGCCTGTTTTTGATAAATACGACAACGCCGTTACGCGCATATGCAAAGAATACGGGCAGGTGCGGATAGTAAAAGAAGTTTTTGAAGCGGCAAAAAGAGCAAATCCAAATGCGGTTTTATTATTAAATGATTTTGATGTTTCTAAGGATTATGAAATATTAATTGACAAATGTTTGCAAGCAGGTATTCCTATTGATGTAATAGGAATCCAATCGCATCAACATCAAGGCTATTGGGGAGCGGATAAAGTTCACGATGTCCTTAAACGTTTTTCCCGTTTTGGTCTGCCTCTGCACTTTACAGAAAACACTCTTATTTCAGGTGATTTAATGCCTCCGCATATAGTTGACCTTAACGATTGGCAGGTAGAGGAGTGGCGCACAAACCCGCAAGGCGAAGAACGTCAAGCGAAAGAAATTATTGAAATGTACGAAATTCTTTTTTCCCATCCTAATGTGGAAGCGATAACAACCTGGTCTGGGGGGGATAATGCTTGGCTTCATGCGCCGGCAGGTTTCCTGCGTACAGATAACAGCGAAAAACTTTCTTATATTGCGCTAAAAAACAAGATTGAAAATGAATGGCGCACAGAGATTTCCGCTAACACTGATGATGAAGGCTGTGTTACACTTGTTGGATTTAAAGGCAGGTATGAAGTTGCGTGTAACGAAAAAAACGCATCTTTTAAATTGGATGGTACGAAGGATAAAATGGATATTTGTTTTAACTAATAAAATTTATTAAATAGTGATAAATAAATATTTATATAAAACTAATCCTTCTTTGCGAACATCGCTTTCATTTTAGCTATATATTGAGCTGATTCTTCTTCTGATGCTTCTTCTTTTATTTTTTCATTGATTTTTATCAAATCTTTTGGAATTTCATTTAAAAAGGAGGAAGGGGAGCAATCAACAATATTTTGAAGTTTGCGTCTTTTTTTACAGCATGTAATAAAAAGTTTTTCCTGCGCTCTTGTGATTGCAACATAAAAGAGGCGGCGCTCTTCTTCGATAGAACCGGAATCTTCTTCGTCTTCTTCAAGGCTTTTTTCATGAGGGATAAGCCCCTCTTCCGCGCCTGCGATAAAAACAACAGGGAACTCCAAACCCTTTGCAGAATGGATAGTCATGAGGCTTACTTTTCCTTCTTTATCATCTTCCCCGTCATCACGAGTGATTAGACTGATGCGGTTAAGCCAGGCATAAAGCCCTGACTCAAAATTGTCAGGGTCTGCTTCCCAGTTTTGGATCATACGGATAAAATATTCAATGTTACTGTATTTCCATCTTGCTTTTTTTTCATCTTTATTATGTTCAATAACAAGATAACTCCAATAATCAATCTCATCTATTAATTTATTAACGCAATGCGATAAGGTCCATCCTTTTATTGTTTTCCCTTCATCATCATTGACAGAACGTCTTTCCAGAAAAAGCAAGCGCATTTTTTCGATTAAAGCGAAAAATTCTTCAAGTTCTGTCATCACTTTTGCGTCTTGAAAAAGCTGCCCCTGGCTTTTATTGTAATTTACTCTTGCCAGCGCAGCCCAGATACTTATGTGATTTTTCTTTGCAATTTCGCTTAAAGTACCGATTGCAGTCTTGCCTATCCCGCGGCGCGGAGTGTTTATAATACGCAAAAGGCTTATGTCATCATCAGGATTGGCAATTACGCGCAAATAGGAAATGATATCTTTAATTTCTTTTCGCTGGAAAAAACTTGTCCCTCCTGAAACGCGGTAGGGGATATTTTCCGCCAGAAAAGCTTCTTCTATGTTACGCGAAAGTGAGTTAGTCCTTGTTAATACCCCGAAATTATGGTAACTATAATCTTCCATGATTTTTAAATGCGAAATTTGGTTAGCGATAAACTCAGCCTCATCAGTTTCATTTTCAGGGTAAAATAATTCGATAGGTTTACCGCCTTCTTTAGGCGACCAGAGGTTTTTCTTTTTCCTGCTCTTGTTATGCGAAATAACGCCGTTAGCCGCGTCAAGTATAGTAGATGTAGAACGGTAATTTTGTTCAAGTTTTATTTCTATAAGGGAGGGAAAATCTTTTTCAAATTTTAAAATATTTTCGTAATTCGCCCCTCTCCATGAATAGATTGATTGATCATCATCCCCTACTACACAGCAGTTAGCGTTTTCATCGCCTGCAAGCAGTTTCATCAGTTTATATTGAATAAGGCTTGTATCCTGAAACTCATCAACCATTATATATTTAAATTTCTGCCTGTATTTTTGTAAAACTTCATTGTTAGTGTTTAAAAGTTCCAAAGGGATAGTAAGAAGATCGTCAAAATCTACCGCATTAAAAATTTTTAACGCGCTTTGATATTCGATATAGACAGACTCCATGTCAAATGGAGAAGTGTTATCATTCCAATCTGCCAGTCCTGTTTTTATTTTTGAAAAAAATTGGTTAAGCGCGTAAAGATCAATCTTTTGATTGGCTAATTTACATTCGCGAAGAGAATCTTTTATTAAAGAGATTTTATCGGTTTCATCGTAAACGGAAAAATTTCTTCTGTAGCCGAGAACTTCATGGTTATCCCTTATAATTTCAAGCCCGAATGCATGAAAAGTACTGACAGTAAGGCTTTGCAGTTTTTTACCTGTCAATTCCTTTACTCTTATTTGCATCTCACGCGCCGCTTTATTTGTAAAAGTGAGGGCAAGTATCGAAGATTGAGGAATTCCCTTTTCCAGCATATAAGCGATACGGTAAGTGATTACCCTTGTTTTCCCGGAACCCGCTCCTGCAATAATTAAAACAGGACCGTTAATTGTTTGAACCGCCTTTAACTGCGGTTCATTAAGCGCATCAATGTTGATTTTTGACATATATCTCCCAAATCTTTTTTATAAATATTCTGCGATAAGTTTCCCAGCTTTCGCTCTATGGCTTATTGTGTTTTTTTCTTCTTCTGATAATTGCGCCAGTGTGCGGTTAAATTCAGGCAAGAAAAAAATCGGATCGTAGCCGAAACCGCCATCCCCTTTTATTCCATCTTTTGTTACCAATTGACCTGAAAGGCTTTCCTGTACGATGATAAAACGGTCCTTATCAAAAACAAGAGCCATCGCGCAAACAAAATACGCGCTTCTTATGGAGTTGTCTCCTAATTCATCAAGCAGAAGGAGGTTACGCTGAGGGCTTTCAAGTTTTTTCCCGTTTGTTTGCCCGTAACGCGCAGATAAAACGCCGGGTCTGCCGTCAAGAGCGTCTACGCAAAGACCTGAGTCGTCTGCTATTACTAAATCAGCATCACAGTTATTTTTATTTTTAAGTATTTTTTTTAACTCTTGCGCTTTTAAAAGAGCGTTTTCGCTGAAAGTCGCGCCTGTTTCTTCAGGATCGAAAATTAAACCTTCTTCTGAAGGGATTAAAAGGGGAGTGCCTAAGATAGCGGATAATTCCGTTTTTTTATGAGAGTTATTTGTTGCAAACCATATTTTCATTCTTGTTATAGTATATTAATTTAAATTTTTTGTAAATTGCTCATTCAAAAAGCTTTTTATCTGTATGAGGTAAAAACAATGCGCCTGTGTAGTGATCCATGTATTTGTGTTCACTGCTAAGATCGATATAAGTGATTCTGGCGGATAGTTCCTGTAGCATTTTTCTTTGTTTTTCTGATACTAAACAAAGATACGCACCGATTAATGAGGAGTTGCCTAGAAAAATGAATTTATTATCTGGAAGACGCGGAAGTAAACCTATAGTTCTTGCATCCTCAAGATCAAGGAATCTTCCGAAGCCTCCCGCAACATAGATTTTATCTAAATCGTTAAACGACATATTAACACTGTCAAGTAAGGTCTGACATGCCGAGAAAATAGCGCCTTTTGCCCTTATAAAATTATCAATGTCTGTTTCGTTAATACTTATTCCTTCGCATAAAATAAATTCTTCGTTCTTTTTGGAAAATTTTCCTGCAGAATCAATAATACCGTTTTTAAAAAGTTCTGCTATTACAGAAATTATCCCGGAACCGCAAATGCCGGCAGGAGGCGCGCCGCCTATCGTTTGAATTGTTACTTTTAAGTTTGCATCTATCGATACTTTTTCTATCGCTCCTTTTTGCGCGCGCACTCCGTGTTTGATACCGGCGCCTTCAAAAGCGGGACCTGCAGAACATGCGCAGGCGAAAATAAAATCGTTATTTCCGAGAACTATCTCCCCGTTAGTGCCTATGTCGATGAATAAAATTAACTCTTTGTTTGATTGATCGGTAAGTTTTGTGCAAAGCAAGCCCGATGTAATATCGCCTCCGACATAACTCCCGACAGCCGGAGCGAAGAGGGCAGGGGAGTTTTGATTAACTGATATTCCCAATTGCCCTGCCGTATAAATCTGCGGTTGAAAAACAGCAGGGGTGTAAGGTGACAGCCTTAAATATTCAGGGATTACACCTAACAGAAGATGTGTCATTGTTGTGTTACCTGCTAATGAGAGGCATAAAATTTGAGAAGGTTTAATCTCTACAGAATTACAAACAATATCAATTAATTCAATGATTGTATCTAATATACGTTTGCGTAATTCGCTGAGATATTTTTTTGCATAATTGATACGGCTTATAACATCCAAGCCGCACTCAATTTGTTTGTTATATGTGTTATGTGCAGCGATAATTTTCTTACTTTCTAATTCTATAAGATAGATGGCTGCTGTAGTTGTCCCTATATCAACTGCAATACCGTAAGCAGAGGGTGTTTCTAAAGAAACGCGCGGTTCGTTAGAAACGCATGGTTCGTTAGAAACGCATGGTTCGTTAGAAACGCAGTAAGCTATATTATTATTTAAATAGTAATATAAATTTAATTTGCCGTCATTTTCTCTTATTTTTTCCGGTAATTCGGCTAAAATGTTTAAGGGTATTTCTACTGTATGACATTCTGCCGTTTTCTTAAAAGCTTTTATAAACCGATCCGCATCTGATAACCCGTCTAGAAGAGCTGGTTTTGCAATTTGAAGTTTAACTTTTTTTAAAAAACTTTCATCAAAAACAATGTTTTTATAATAATTTGAAAGCGCTTGATCATCAAAATTTTCAAATCTGTCAATCTTATTTTCTGATTGATCGCGAAGTATTACTGTTATCGGAAAATCAGGCACAGAGCTTTGACAAATTAAAACAAATTGATCATTGTTCTCTGTTATTTGCACGAGGCATTTCTTGCAAGTTCCTTTTCCTCCGCAAGGTGTTTCGATAAATACACCTGCAGAACGCGCCGCTTCCAAGAGAGATGAACCTTGAGGTCTTTCTATTGTGATTGTTTTGTTATACTGTGTTGTTTTAAAAGTTATCAATGGCATCAATTAACTATATAATAATTTTATTTTTCTTTTCAAGGGAAGGATCAAGGTGTATAATTAATTTTATTTATTAATAATTATATAATCGCTATTGAAAATAAAATATACGGAGAATCTGCATCGGATAAAAATCAATTAATCTCTCAGATGGCGTTTAGGCTCTTAAAATTAAATAATAAGAATATTTGGACAAATTTCAGTTAATATGATAATATTAAGGAATTGTAAAAGATAATTATTTGCCTTTTAAGGCAAAAGGAGTGAAATAATGGCAGAGACCAAATACGAGCCGGTGACAGATCCGCAAAGCTTGTCCCTGTGCCTTGCAAGAATCCGTAAAGCTCAAGAGGTTTACGCGACATTCAGTCAGGAACAGGTGGACAAGATTTTCTTCGCGGCAGCCCGGGCAGCGGCAAAACAACGGATTCCCTTGGCAAAAATGGCGGTGGCTGAAACCGGTATGGGGATTGTAGAGGACAAGGTAATTAAAAACCTCTACGCCTCTGAGTACATTTACAACGCTTACCGAAACGAAAAAACTTGCGGTGTTATTGAGGATGATCCGGCGGCAGGCTTTACACGAATCGCGGAACCCATCGGCATGGTGGGGGCGGTAATACCTACCACTAACCCCACATCTACGGCGATTTTTAAGACACTTATTTGTCTTAAAACACGTAACGGCATTATTATTTCGCCGCATCCGCGCGCCAAGAAAAGCACAAATGCAGCAGCAAAGATTGTGCTGGATGCAGCAGTTGAAGCCGGAGCGCCTGAAGGGATTATCGGCTGGATAGACGAGCCAAGCCTCGAAATGACTAACATGGTTATGAAGGAAGCTGATACTATCCTCGCGACAGGCGGACCTGCCATGGTCAAGTCGGCGTATTCTTCCGGTAAACCCGCCATCGGTGTAGGTGCCGGTAATGCCCCGGTAATTATCGCCGAAAGCGCGGACATTTTATTAACTGTCAGTTCTATCATACATTCCAAAACTTTTGATAACGGCATGATCTGCGCCTCTGAGCAATCAGTGGTTGTCCTTGCCGGCATTTACGATAAAGTAAAAGCAGAGTTTACAAGACGCGGTTGTTATTTCCTTAACCCGGAAGAAACCGAAAAAGTACGCAAAACAATTATCGTAAACCATGCGCTTAACGCGAAAATAGTCGGGCAGAAGGCGGCAAAGATTGCCGAACTCGCAGGCGTTAGCGTTCCTGAAACAACAAAGGTGCTTATCGGCGAAGTTGAGAGCGTGGAATTGTCGGAAGAGTTCGCCCATGAAAAACTTTCTCCCGTACTTGGAATGTACAAAGCCGCAACCTTTGAAGACGCGCTGGAAAAAGCTGACCGCCTCGTAAAAGACGGCGGCTACGGTCACACCGCAAGCATCTTTTTAAATCCGCAGCTCGATGCCGACAAGCTCGCCGCTTTCTCAAGCAAAATGAAAGCTTGCCGTATAGTTTTAAATACGCCCTCAGCTTTCGGCGGTATCGGCGACCTGTACAACTTCAGAATGAAACCGTCTCTCACATTGGGCTGCGGCTCGTGGGGAGGCAACTCAGTCTCGGATAATGTCGGCGTGAAGCATCTGCTTAATATTAAAACGCTGGCGGCAAGGAGGGAAAATATGCTTTGGTTCCGCGCCCCTGAAAAGGTGTATATAAAGAAGGGCTGCTTACCTGTAGCCCTGGACGAATTAAAAAATGTATTAGGAAAAAAACGCGCGTTCATCGTTACCGACCAATTCCTCTACAGCAACGGTTATACAAAACCTATCACAGATAAACTTGACCAAATGGGTATAGTCCACGACACGTTCTTTGATGTTGCCCCCGACCCGACTCTGGGCTGCGCGAAAATCGGCGCAACGCAAATGAGCGTTTTCAAGCCCGATGTAATTATTGCGTTGGGCGGCGGCTCCGCTATGGACGCAGGAAAGATCATGTGGGTTCTGTATGAGCATCCGGATGTAGACTTCGCCGATATGGCAATGCGTTTCGCGGATATTCGCAAGCGTGTTTATACCTTCCCAAAAATGGGAGAGAAGGCATACTTTATCGCGATCCCCACTTCTGCTGGAACAGGGAGCGAAGTGACTCCTTTCGCGGTTATCACCGATGAAACAGTTGGAATGAAATATCCGCTCGCGGATTACGAGCTCATGCCTGACATGGCGATCGTAGACGCCGATATGCAGATGAACGCCCCGAAGGGTTTAACATCCGCATCCGGCATTGACGCTGTAACGCACGCCCTTGAAGCTTACGCTTCGGTAATGGCAACTGACTACACTGACGGTCTTGCGATTCAGGCGTTAAAAGTTATTTTCGAGTGGCTGCCAGTGGCGTATAACGAAGGAGCTGCAAATATTACGGCTCGCGAGAAAATGGCAAACGCAGCTACAATCGCCGGTATGGCTTTCGCAAATGCCTTCCTTGGTGTGTGTCACTCGATGGCGCATAAACTCGGCGCCTTCCACCATCTGCCTCACGGAGTAGCAAATGCCTTGATGATTTCTGAAGTTCTTCGCTTTAACGCTGTTGAAGTCCCTCCAAAAATGGGAACCTTCCCTCAGTACGATCACCCGAAAACACTTAGACGTTACGCGGAAATAGCGGAAGCTCTCGGGCTTGGCGGAAAGAATGATGAGGAAAAACTCGACAAACTTATTGAGGCTGTCGAAAAACTCAAAGACGCTATCGGCATTAAAAAGACCATCAAGGATTACAGCATAGACGAAAAGGATTTCCTTGATCGTTTAGATGAGATGAGCGAGCAGGCTTTTGATGATCAGTGTACCGGCGCGAATCCGCGTTATCCGCTGATCGAAGAAATCAAAAAAATGTATCTTAACGCTTTCTACGGAAAGAAGGAGAAGGTGTAATGGGTAATTATAAACTTGATAAAGTAATCTCAGTCCGTACCTCAAAGACAATTTACCGGGACGGCGACAAGGTTATTAAACTTTTAGGCGAAGAATACACAGCTCCCCGTGCGATGTCCGAAGCTTTGAACTTTGCCGCGGTAGGCGAAACAAAATTGAAAGTGCCGAAGCTCTTTGAGGTTACGCAAATTAACGGCAAGTGGGCTATTGTTTGGGACTATGTTGAAGGCACTTCTCTTGACCGCCTTATGGAAAAAAATAAAAACAAGGCGCAGGAATATATTGAACGCTTCGTAGACATTCAAATTGATATGCACAGCTACAGCGCAAGCTGGCTTCCGCTGCTTGCAGAAAAAATGGAAAGGAAGATCAAAGCCTCAGAGCTTGACGCCACCTGCCGTTATGAATTGCTTGGACGGCTTGCCGGTATGCCGAAAAACACAAAGCTCTGCCACGGTGATTTTAATCCAAGTAACGTCGTTATAACCGATAAGGATGAAGTGTACATAATCGACTGGTCTCACGCCGCTCAGGGTGAGCCTCTGGCGGACGTAGCGCATACTTATCTCCTGTTCTGGCTTTCCGGTAATATAAGCCTGGCTGACAAATATCTCGCTCTCTTTTGCAAAAAGAGCGACACGCCCAAACAGCTCGTGCAGAAATGGCTTTCCATTGTCGCGGCTTCGCGCCTCCCCAACGCAAGGAATGAAGAAAAAGAATTCCTTCTAAGCTGGGCAAATGTAGCTGAGTATCAATAAAGGAGTATGTATGAAAGTAACAGTTTGTATCGGCAGCGCCTGCCATGTAAAAGGCGCGGCAAAAATAGTAGATGAATTGCAATACCTTATAGCCCAGAAAAATTGCGGCGATAAAGTTGAATTGGCAGGCGCGTTCTGTATGGGTAAATGCCAAACAGGCGTTTCGGTAACAGTAGATGATGTGTACCACTCGCTCAAACCGGAAGATACTAAAAAATTCTTTGAGGAACAAGTCGCGAAAAAACTGAAGTAAAAAAAGGAAGCGGATATGGATAAAATTACTGTCTGCATGGGAAGTTCCTGTTTCGGCAAGGGTAATCATGCCACTGCCGAAGCGGTTACACAGTTTATTGAGGATCATAAACTCGAAGATAAAATAGAAGTGGCAGGCTGCCTTTGCAGCGGTAATTGCGCCAAGGGTCCCAATATAATGGTAAATGACAAACTCATTTCCGGCGTTTCGGATCAAAGTGTATGCGCGGTTATCGCGCAGGAACTGGGGCTTGCCTTATGAGCCTGTTAAAAAAGAAAGCGCCGGTTCATACCGTATATGAAAAGTGTCTTGATTGTTACAAGTGTATCCGTATGTGCACTGTTAAAGCTATCAAAGTTGTAAAAGGGCAAGCGCATATTATGTACGACCGTTGTATTTGCTGCGGACGCTGCGTAACAAATTGCCCCACTCAAGCGAAACGTTACCGCAGCGATGTTGAAACAGTAAAGCTTCTTATTGCAGGGAACAGGAAGGCGGTAGTTTCTCTTGCCCCTTCTTTTGTTTCAGATCTTCCCGGCTGGACAAGCGAAACAATTATTGCCGCTCTTAAAAAACTGGGTTTCTCCGCTGTATCAGAAACTGCGCTGGGCGCGGATTTTGTTTCCGCGCAAATAGCCCGTGACCTTCGGTCACACGAACATTGTTCGCACGAACTTAGTTCGTCCGATTCAACGCAAGGCACAGACAAACCGCGTCTTATGATCTCTTCCGCCTGCCCTGCTGTTGTCGCTTATATTAAACTCTACAAACCGGAGCTTGCGCCCTTTGTTTCTCCTCATGCCTCGCCCTTATTAACACACGCAAGATTTTTACGCTCACAATACGGAAAGGAAACTGCGGTAGTGTTCATCGGTCCCTGTTTCGCCAAAAAGCAGGAAGCTGATCTGTATGAAAACGATATTGACGCCGCGATTACATTTCAGGAACTTGACGAATGGCTGCAAAAAGAGCGCATAACGCTTGAAAGCGCTACAAGCCTGGTTACACCCGATTGTGTTTTCCAGCCGCGCCGTAGCGCAAAGGGCGCGTTCTTCCCGATTGAGAACGGAGAGATAACCGCTTTCAGCGCTTATATAAAAAAAGCATCCTCAGATGCCGGGCAAAAAATCGATACAATTTCCGCGTCCGGCATCAGCGTTATACAAAAATTATTATCAGGATTTAAATTCGAATCCCTTGAAAAACCTTTGTTTCTGGAACTGTTGTCATGTTCCGGCGGCTGCATAAACGGTCCCGGTATGTCCGGCGCAGTGCCGGGCATTATCCGCAATACACACCTGCGCGGTTATGCCGGCACAGCGGACGACACCCTCGACGACTCCACTCTTTCGCTCTCGCCTCAGATTGAAGCGGATTACCCTCTCAGCGCGCTTCCCAAGACTGTTTATTCAGAACAGGAAATTACCGAAGCGCTCCAGCTGGTTGGTAAATTTAACCTTGACGACCGGCGAAACTGCGGAAGCTGCGGTTATGATACCTGCCGGGAATTAGCCGTAGCTCTCTTAAACGGCTGGGCGGAAAAATCAATGTGCGCTTCGTATATGCGTAAGCTCGCCAGTCAAACGGCAAACGGTATTATGAAATCAACTCCGTCGGGAGCTGTCATTGTAGACAAGGAACTCCAAATTATCGATTGCAATGAACCCTTTGCCCGCATTATGGGAGAAGAAACAGAGATACTGTATGCCGACAAACCGGGGTTGGAAGGAGCGGACTTAACCAAAATCGCCCCCTTTGCGTCGTATTTTAAATCTGTCATCGAACCGAACGGTCCTGACCAGGTACAGTGCGATGTCAGGGAAGGAAAAAAAATCTTCCATATAAAAATATTCGCTATCGAAAAAGGCGAGACTGCGGCAGGCATAGTGGATGACATTACCGAGCCGAGAGTGCGCATTGACAAAACTGTTGAACGCGCACAGGAAGTCATCAAAAAAAACGCCGCCGTTACCCAGCAAATCGCTTTTCTTTTAGGTGAGAACGCAGCGGAATCGGAAGCTATCTTAAATTCCATCATCGAATCGTACACCGCGGAAGAGGAAGATCACGATGCCTGAAACATCGGTAGCCGAAGGTTCCCGCGGCAGCTTAGCCGGAAACGCCGCCAATTTAATGATCAAAGATACCTTCATTGAGGTTGAGTACTTCCAGCTGTGCAAACACAAACAAAGCTCGCCCGGTGATATGTTCATCACGCAAAAAAATCCAAACGACGGTAGGGTGATTACAGCTCTTTCTGACGGGCTTGGCTCCGGGATAAAAGCCGGAGTGCTTGCTTGCCTCACAGCGACAATGGCGGTTAAGTTTATTTCTTTTAACATTCCCATAAAACGCGCTTCTGAAATAATAATGAATACCCTGCCTGTGTGCAGCGAACGCGGGATCAGTTACGCGACATTTACCCTGATTGATATTTCACAAGACGCGACGGTTAAGGTTTTGGAATACGATAACCCGCCCTGTATTCTTATCCGGCAAAAGACGGTTGTGGATCTGGAAAAAGAAAAAAACGCCTTCCACCGGCAGGATAAAACAACAGGGCCTAAAAACGAAACTGCGGTATTTTATTCCCATTTTACCGCCCAACATGGCGACCGGCTTATTTATTTTTCTGACGGGGTAAGCCAAGCGGGTATGGGCACGAAAGTAAATCCCTTCGGCTGGACAGCGAAAAAGGCTCATGCCTTCGCTCTTGATCAAGTTATGCGAAACCCCGAAATAAGCGCGCGAGACCTTTCCCACTCCATAGTACAGCAGGCTTCAATATTCGATATCGGAAAACCAAAAGATGATATTTCCTGCGGCGTTGTATATTTCCGAAAGCCCAGAGATATGATGGTGCTTACAGGCCCTCCGATGCACCGTGAAAGCGTTTCAGAGATGGCCGGTATATTTGCCTCCTTCACCGGGAAAAAAATATTATCAGGCGGAACTACCGCAAATATTATAAGCGAACAGCTTGGGAAAGAAATCAAAGTCAATATGAAAAGCTATGATAAAAATATTCCGCCTTGGTCAGATATGGAAGGGGCTGATTTGGTTACAGAAGGCATTATCACTTTGGGGGCGGTCTCGGAAATGCTTGAACATTACAATGAGAATGATATTTACGCTTTGAAACAGAACGCCGCGACCCGCATGGTGAATTTGTTTATGGAAAGCGACCGGATTACTTTTATCGTGGGCACTGCAATCAACGAAGCCCATCAAGATCCCAATATGCCTGTGGAGCTTGACATAAGGCGCAACGTAGTAAAACGCATAGCGGCATTACTCAAAGATAAATTCCGCAAAGAAATTATAATTAAATATTTTTAAATTGTTATTCTTTAATTTTAATAAACTTATAGGATATTTCCAAAACTTCTTTTGGAAATTCGGCTATAAAACGGCTTTAAAAAGAGAAATTTAAATGGTATAATTATAGATGGAGGCGGTTAATGCTGGAAAGAGAATTTGAATATTATAAAAAAAATATGACAGAAATTCGGGAAAAGTATCTTGGAAAAGAGATCGTTATTATCGGCGATAAAATAATAGCCGCTTATGATGATTTTGAAGAAGCTTTTTTTGAAACAACAAAATCTTATACACCAGGAACTTTTATGATTCATACAGTGCCGGTAGATATTGAAGATGAAGTAATCACACTTTCACCTTTCGGTATATAAATTATGGCTTTATCAAAACACGCAACACTTTCGTATTATTTTGAGAGCAGACAAAACAGGCTGATCATTCCGGTGCAAATACATTCTGTTCCGTTTAACTCCATGCTGTCAGTATATACAAACGCCTTATGGGATACCGGCGCAATGATGTCGGCTATCACACCTGATATAAGAGACAAGCTCAAAGCTCCATCAGTAGATAGAAAAACAATTGCCGGAATACACTCATCTCAAGAAGTTGACATTGTATCGATAATGCTTGAATTACCAAACAACGTTGTCAAGAGAACATTCAAAGCAGCCGTCTGTAACATAGCATCAAGTGCAGAAATGATAATCGGTATGGACATTATCTCACTTGGTGATTTTGCTCTTAGTAACGGCAACGATCAACCCCTTTTTTCTTTTGCCGTCCCTCCATTTGTTAATAAAATAGATTTTTCAAAAAGACAAGATGAGGAATAATTGAAGTCACGCCAAACGTATAGCGGCATTACTCAAAGATAAATTCCGCAAAGAGATTATAATTAAATATTTTTAGGAAATCGGTTATGCAATTGTTAATTGTTATTATTAATCTTCTTTCTACAAACGTTTCCTTTCTTTGTTCTGCAGAATTATTTTTTTGTTCATGGACAAACTCTGTCCTGTAATTCCCTTGCTCTCCAATATTCTTCATCAGCGTTATAAAATTCACCTGATGTGCTAAGTCCGTAAGAGATATGGTAAACTGATTTTCCGGGTTTGGTTTTTTTATCAACCAATTCTGCTATACCTTTATCTACCAATTCCTGAATTGCTTTTTCAGCTTCGTTAATATTCATTGATATTCGATCATCTTTTAACCAGCCAATATAACCTTCGACAGATGATTCTCTTGTAATTCGTACTACTCTTAAAATGCTTTTTGCAGATTCAGACAAATCATCTAAATTGATATTCATAATTTTTTTCTCCTTTTTTATAGATCATAGTAAAAATTATATGTACCGTTATCGACAGGCTGATGATCTGAACCGTCAGTTTTTATTTTATAAAGAACCTTGCTGAATATAGCAGAGAATAGAATTTGAAATAGCAGCGAATAGACGGGAATTTAGGGAATTTAGAGGGATTTATCGGAATAGTAATTGTAAAGCGATTGCACGTAGTGTAATAAAAAGCGCCGCCGAATTTTATGAAAAAATCGATTTGAAATTGACTTTTATCTAAGCCAGAATTATTATATTAACAAGGTAGGAAGCCTTGTGAGGGTGTAGCAAGGTTTCGACTGGGAAGCTATAAAACCGCCAGACGGCAACGAAAGGAAGTTGGTGCTCAAGGCGCTCCTATCTGATTTTTTCCATTTCCATAATTCTGTTAAATTCATTGCTACCAATTGTGCTTTCAGCGGAAATGTCAAGTAAATACATCGTATCAATTTTCGGCAATGCAAGCCTTACTCCTCTATGAGATTTTGTTTTTAGACCGATATCTACAGCTATTTTCATAAACTGACTTTCAGAAATTTTTACAAGATAAATCAGACCTATGCCATCCCAAAATATAGGCGCATCCATCAACCAGTCAACTAGGTTATACCAGTCATTTTTACTAGGCGCGTTTCCTGTACGGGTATGCCTTCCTGTAAATTTACCGCTGTTTACTAATCTGGATTCCAACATTATGACAGGATTATTTGATATATCAATTTTTTTACCCATTAGAAATTTTGTAATTTTGCTGTCAAGCAAGCCGACCGCCGCTGTGTGTTGCCGATTATGTTTTTTCCCAAGAGCGTCCTCAATAAAGCCGTAGAAATCATTTTTACTTACCTGACTCTTTAGTATTGAATTGATTATGCTGTCGAATTGTTCAGGAACTTTCTCTTGTGTTTTTTGAACCAGATGTTCAAGCCCTGCAGTACTGCGGCTTGCATTACCTTGATTCCAGTTAAACCCTGGGCTTATACCTTTCGGAATACGTTCTAAAGTTCCTTTTCGTTCATTGAAAAAAGTTCGGTAGGTATCAGGAGGCGCTTCAGTTTTAATTTCCAGTTTTCCGCCGCCAGTACCGTCAGCTCTTGGCGGTACCGTTATTCCTTCATTCTCATACTTTTTCTTTCGCGCTTCAGAAACTGCGCGGGTATAACATTTACAGCCCCATCCGTTAGGAGGAAAATGAGAATCCCAAAACGGATCATCTTTCGGCAAAATAAGACCATTCCATCCTGCGTGTTCCTCTCGATGTTTAATGCTGGGACCTATGCGGTACATCAAATATGGATGAAGCTCGCTTGCCATCGTTCGGTCATACTGTCCTTTTTGATATGCAGAACGCATATTGACGTTGTAGATAGTTTTAAGCCTGTGGTCGCTGCCAAGCTGTGCGTTAACTGTATGACCTGTTAAGGGATCAGTCATTTCTTTTCGACCCCACCAGCCTTTTTGCTGTAGTGTTGGTTTGATGTTTTTCTTAAATGTCTCAAAAGACTGTCCGTTTCCGACAGCTTGTTTTACCGCTTCATGAAAATCAGAAAGAACATCAATCTGCATCGCTTTAGCGACAGTGAAAGAAGCGGCGTGTTCTTCATTCCACACATCTTTATAACTGAAACCGACTATGAGATTTTTATTTTTGATATAGTCCAAAGCGGCTTTTGGAATGAAGGCAGCCATTATTTTATACTCCTTCGTCATCGCATGTTTCTTCGGGAAGTAAACCTTCAATAACATTATATAAAGTCATCACAATGGCATTTTTATCTTTTATAAAAGCATCTTTTTCTATGAATTTAATAGCTTTCTTAACTAATGTTTTGATTTTTTTTGCTTCGACTTCATCCGATACAATTATTTTCATTATTTGACCTCCTTGTAAAGAAAATCATCTACCAGTTTTTCAACAGCTTGTAATTCGCCTTGTAACTGGATCATACCGCTACCTAGTTTCAAATGTGGCTCATCTTTGGTAACAAGATTTTGTAATTCCCTCATTATTTTTACGTTATGGATGAATTCAACCTGTTTGTTCATTTCGCTGTTCAGGTTATTTATATGTTCAGTTACAGAATAGATTTGCATAATTATTTCATCTATCCTAATTTAAAAAGTAATAATGTTACAATTTTTGAAATTATTACAACTACCGCACCTGCGACAAAAACTTCTGGGTTTTCTCCAATTTTGCATAATAAATTATTAATTTTTTTCATATCACTATTACTCCTCAAACTCCGCGCTTCCCAGCGCTCTTGCTTTGAATGTCGCTACCGCGATACATTCGGCGATTTTATCAGGTTTCCAGCTGGTAACCAATTTTGTAAGTTCCTTCTGGAAACTCTCAAAATCAGTGGACGCGTCAGCCGCTTTTTCGATTACGCTTGCGATTTCATCAGATACAGCGATAAAACCGTTTTCGTTATCTTCAACCAGATCGTCAACGCTGTCGTTAATTTCTGTTTTCTCCGAAGCATTAAGAGCGATTATTTTTTCAGAGTTTAATAAATCAGAGAAATCTGGACCCTGTGCCGATCTGCCACCTATTACATCATCGCCCTCTTCAGGGTTGGAAAGCCCGACAAGCGAACGCACTTCATCAGCTTTGACCTTCAAACCTTGCGGACCTAATTTTTCTATCGCGGAAATGATCTGCTCGATATTTTTTTCATCAGGTTTGAAAATATCAATCCGCGGGTATTCGTTTTGTTTGCCATAATTGAAATCGATATAAGGCAATGTCAGAGCGGAGTTAAGCGTATCGACAACCTGTTGAATATCGCTGTCCGCTATATCATCCCTGACTTTATCGTGGGTTTCACTTTGCGATCTGCTTGAACCTTCGTCTGTGGTCATGGTCTGACCTAACACAAGTTTGCTTATCTGCTTGTCGATCCAGTCTGCCATATTGTTATAGACATTCGACTTTTCGCCTGTATGAGAGGATTCGATTATTTCAAGCTGCGCACTTTCAGGAATGATCGCGCCGAAATCCTGGCCTATTGCAGCGACAGCTTTTTTTAGAGTTTTCCGATCCTCCTCTGTAAACTTTTTTCCGTATTTGCCAATGCGTATCGGGTAACCGTAACGGTCAATGAAAGCGGCCCAGCTTGTAACATCATAAGTTTTTAGCATCCAGTAATAAAGAGCTGGAAGCGCAAGCCCTGCCGTTATCTGTTTTCCGCTTATTAAATGAGGTTCATGTATTACAAATTGAAAAGGCTTAAGCGGTTCAAGATCATTTCCGAATGGAGCGCGTAACATGAGAGTATCGCCTGTTTCACGGTCATATTGAAACCAGCGCGGATCGCGGAACTTATATTTTTTCGGTTTCCATGGAATACAACTTGTATCCCAAATTATTTCATTTACGGAAAACCCTTTTCCGAGCGCGTCCAGCATATCGCGGATTAAAGAACGTAATTTTGCAGAGTGGTTTTTTACAATATCACGTTCGACAGCGGCGGCGAGTTCTATATCTCTTTCATCATTGCTTACAGGGATTACTTTGATATCAAGCCCTGTAACAGCGTCTTTACGTGTTGAAAGAACGGAGCGATAATGCAAATCCCGCAATTCAATATCCTGCGATAGTTCAAGATATTCGGCGGGGCATTCGCCGCGCCTTACATCAGCAAGAATTACCGCGAGTTTATCAGGAGTCAATTTATTAAGAATTGAAAAATCACCCCAGGGATGACGGTTTGTATATTGAACAGCGCTTGCCTGTTCGTTCGTATCGGCTGTTTCTGATTCGGTTTTTTTATTAAACCTTTGCTTTATATCCTGTATTATTCCCATGAATCTTTGCCTCCTGTTTTGAAACGGTTTGGAGTTTCTATTTTTTCGTATGTCATCGGCTGATAACCTTTTTCTTCATCAGCGTTTACGGCGTAAGATGCCATGAGCTTCGCTATCGCGCCGTCACCATGCCGCCGTTCACGGTGTCCGCCGGAACGTTCAAGTACGCAAGGAACACCGGCTTTTATTCCTACCGTGCGGAAATCTTCGCGGATATGCGCGTCGTCAGGAATGGTTGTCGATGAATCTTCCATGCGCTCTTTTAGTTTTGGAAAATTTGCCGCGTACCAGGCGACTGTTATCATTACCTGCTGCACATAACCCGGATATTCCTGCGCTGCGTATTCGGCGATCATCTGACCGTTACCGCGAGAGTCAAATGCGCCGCCGCCGAAGTTCGGCACTGTATTCATTAAATACAAAATGACCTGCCACTGCTGGTCAAAAGGCACATTGCGCAATTCAATTACAAGGAAAGTAAGCTGCTTCCCGTCAGGCATAAGCTCGTCAAGGAAAATACAAGTAAGGTCTCCTGAACGCGCGAAGTCCTCTCCCAGATAAACGGGGTTTGTATGAAGCAGCAAAGTATCGCGGACTTCGTTTTTAAGCCATGCGTCAAACTCTTTAACGCGCTTTTCTTTTTTCTCAAAAGTAAAACTGTCATCGCATGTTTTGCGCAGGACTTTCGCGTTCGGATCGGAAACTGATTCAAGCAGCACTGACGGGAAATAACGGGTTCCTGCGCGGACAGGGATGCAGAACAATTCCTCGTCAGCGTCTTCGCCGTAATCGTCGATTATCTTTTTACGCCACGCTTCTTGCGCTTCAGGCGACCATTCTTTTTTTTGAACCAGGCAAATCCGCTTATACAACCCTTGCGCAAGAGCTTCATTAAATGTCGTATGATGAATGGAATAATCTTTTTTACTTTCTTTTATTTCTTTGATTAGCTCGTTAAACGGATTATCATCGCCGTTATGTGTCGATAAAATCCTGACGCAGCCGCCCCACATTAATAGAGCCATTGCGGCTTTCAACAGTTCGCCCAAATCCTCGACAAACGCGGCTTCGTCAATAATTACACGCCCTTGTTTGGATCTAAGCGAACGCGCTACCGAAGGAAGACACCATATTTCAAAACCTGAAGCAAAACGGATCCGATAGACGGTAATATCCTTGTCTTCGTCTTTTAATACGACTTCCTCAAGTTCCTCGGCGGCGGCGTGAATATGTTTCGCCCAGAACGCGCAGTCTCTTGCGAATTGCTGTGTCATTTCTTTGGAATATGAAAGGTAATATGATGATTGCCCGCCCGCTTCTTTTGACTTGGCGGCTTCAAGAACGGAAGCGAGAGCTTCGACATAAGACGCGCCGATACGTCTGGATTTTTCCCAGACTTTTACTTTGGACTCGTCTTTTATCCATGCTTTCTGGTAAGGAAGTAAAACATCTTCAGTCATGTTTATATCCCGATAATTTTTCGCTGGATTTCTTCAGCCTTCGTTTTGCTAAGCCCCGCCGACTCCGCTTCTTTTCTTACAATCTCGGCGGCATCGGCTAAGGCTTCTTTGCGGATTCGGTCGGTACTCTCGATATTCAATTTTTCAGCCTGTTCAAGCTCTTTTAAACCGCGTGATATTTTGTAAAGCATATCAGCGGCTTCCACAGCTTTTGTTTCGCCGTCTGCGCGGATTTCGTCAAACTCGCCCATGAGGTCGAATATGGCTACGCGCATCTGTTCGTTGATAACTTTGCCGAGCGTCTGCCTGTTTTCATTGCCGTACTTGTCGATGTAGGCGTCTGCGATTTCCTTCGCCTGCCGATTCTTCTCCGCGAAGTGTTTCATTTTCTGCGCATAACGGTTCATTGACGATTTTGAAATAAGCGGCTCTCCGGCTTCGGCGTTAATAGCGTCCACGATCTCCGCCTGTGTAACGGCGGGATCGTTTAGCATTTCAATAAGTTTGCTGCGGAGTTTTTTCGGCAATTTATCGACAGCGCTTTTCTGCCCCATTTATATCTCCGGTGGCGGTTCGATACCGTCAGCGCGTGAATAGCCAAGCGCGACATCAATACCCGGGCGGGTAATATGAACATTGATAAAACCTGATTCACCCAGACGGGTTGCTTTTATATATCCTCGGTTTTCAAGCCAGTTTATCTGCTCGTTGACTTCGGTTATTGAGCAGTTATGGCATTGTTCTTTCAAAAGCCTCTGCAGCATTTCATTTGAAAGCTCACGCCCAGGGGATTTTTCTATGCCCTGCAAAATAATAATACGCCTAAGCGGCAAAAATATATGCGCCATTATTACTTCCCTGTATTATTGATAAACCAGTTTTGAATAGCCTGCAAAACAGGTTTTATACCCCGCAGTTCTCCCTCAATAAGGCTTAAACGGTTTTCAAGTCCCTGTAACACACTATGTTCCAGAAATTCAATACGTTTATCAAAACGTGCTAAGGATTCACAACGCGCTATGTTTTCTTTTTGTATTTGTGCTTCAATACCAGTCTTAAAACTGGCGAACTTCTCTTCCTGTTTCTTTTTCCAGTACTGGAAAACAGAAAACGATAAAGCAAATACAGATAAAAATGTACCGACTGCTGTTAAAATAAATTTTGCTAATTCCATTTTTCCCTCCAATTAACTTATATAAAACAATCGTTACCGGATTTCAGATAACGATTGTTATTGTCTATGTAAAACCATAATTAAAAGCGAAACCAATAATTTACCGGCGCGGGTGGTTTCACGGTTTAATATCTGTTTGCTAAGGCAGGTTTACCTCATCGCCAGTATAACGGCTAAGGTCGCTAAGGAGACTCCTAACCCTATCCCGAAGCATATTGTTGTCGTTTTCCAAACCTTTAACTGCTTTAGCTGTTTCCTTGATTGTTTGCGCGTATCCGCGTAAATCATTTGAGCCTGCTCCAATTCCCTCTGCAATCGAGGAAAGTCCGTACGATATTCCTCCAAGTCCTTCATCAAGCTCTCCAAGGAATTCTGCAACAAATCCCATTGATCTGCCAAATTCAACATCTTGTCTGCCGTCTCTTCCAGCGTCCGACTCGCCGTCGGCGCTGCATCTTCCGATGATAAAGACGGTTCCGAAGAATAGCAGAACACCGGCACCAAGAATAATAAGATGAGAACGCTTAAAAGAAAAAGTTTTTTCCACATGATACCTCCTAGCTGAACGCTCTGTAGTTAGTGATTTTCAACCCCCGCGCTTCCGCTCCGGGATTCCAGCCGTCAAAAATAATTTTCACTTCGCCGTTGACAGCCTCTCCCAGGGCGAAGTGATCGAACCCGCCATGTGTTAATTTTTCAAAAAACACCGGGAAGCGTTTTGTATTCGGTACATCGGATGTTTTTGCGACGTTTTTAAAATAATCCGGTTTACCGGCTAAATCATTAAACACAAGGGTAGGGGCGTTTATAAAAGCACTATCGCCGATCCATGGGCGGGTGTTCCCCTGCCAGTCCGTAAACTTTTTTAATTTATACTGCTCGAACTTGGAGATAATCATTTCTTTTGTAAAAATATTCCCGAAAGCGTGGTAAACCCAAGCGCATAACGTCAAGAAATAGCATCCGTACGTTTTTATTTCCATGTGTGGAAAATTAGTCTGTATACCGTTTTTCATTTTGAAAGCTTCTTTTATTTGTTAAGAACGTTTTGTATCTTTCGCAAAACCGCTTCATAGCCAAAAGTTGAAAACGCGAATATTACCGCACAATAAAACCAAACTTGATCGGGATTGGTAAAGAAATCGCCAATCCTTAATGCCGCAGACGCGAAAAAAGAAAGGATCGCGGGTATCCAGACGCGGTATCCTTTCAGCACATTCTTTTTATCAACCTTTTTGATAAGTTCTGTAAGTGCAACCACTGTAATGATTGCAAGTAATATGAACACCGGAAAAATATTGGTCATAAAAACCTCCATAAGATATGTTTTGTAAAAACATATCAGAGCGCGAAGCCCGTTTTACAATAATTCCGGTTATTAGGTTTTTTGATTTCTGGCTGTGTATATTTGGACTTAATCTCCTTTATACATGGATGTTCAGGCGTTCGGACTTGTGAGCGTCAATATTTTTCAGGAGGCGTAAAATGAAACGCGTTTTTCTTTTTGTCCTCATTTGTATGTTGGCTCTTATGGGAGTTTCTGCAAATAAAGCGACAGTATTTGAAACTGTTTCGTCCGAACAGTCTTTTGAACAACCTTTTGACAATGCGGCTCAATTAGAAGTATTGGCAGTTTCGTCCCAAACGGAACTAAATACTTGTTCTTGTCCTGCTTGTCAAAAAACTAAAATTACCGGAATTGGGATTTATTTAAATCCTTCTGGTATAGGTTTCGGTGGTTTACAGACTGATGGGAAACAAAGTCTTATAGGTGTCAACGAGTATTTAAGCCTTTAGAGTTTTGGGAGAAAGTACGGCTCTTCCGTACTTTCTTTTATTTATTAATTTTTAGCAAGCAATGGATATAGAAAAAGCAAAACAGAAAATAAGAAAACTTCTAGCGCTTTCAAAAAGCCCAAATGAAAACGAAGCTATTGCCGCTTTAGAAAAAGCCAAGCAGCTCATGGAAGAATACGGTTTAAATGAACAAAGCAGTATTTTCACCAGTAATAAAATTAAAGCAACAAAAATCTTTACTCCTTGGCGAACCATTATCGCAAATGCAATGGCTTGGCTTTACAATTGCTATCAATATCGAGATAAAAACGATGGAACATTTGTTTTTAACGGTGAAGAATTTGATGTCTTTATGGCTGGAGAAATGTATACCTATCTTATAAAAACAATTGAACGTATGGCAAAACAGAAAATTCGTAAAAATGCGAAATATACCTTTCGCAAATCTTATAAGCAGGGAATTGCAAGCCGTCTATATGATCGCATTATGGAACTAGGAGAATTATGCTCCTGGGCTCCGCAAAGAGAAACAAAAATTAAAGCGATAACAGATTATGTAAAAAATCAAATTGACCTTATAACGAATCCGCAAAAGAAAAAAGTAAAAATCAACGGTTTGGCAGCTAGTAGAGGTTTTAAAGATGCTGACGGCATTTCCCTTAACCGTCAAGCAACAGGAAGCGGAGGACGTTTTATTGGTTATAGCTGACAGCGACCGCCAAGATACAATCACCTCAATGAGCGCGGCTGTCCGTGAAGTGATCGACGCTTACCCCGCCGGGCATCAGTTCTTTGGTAATGAATTAAAAGACGATGTTGTGCAAATTTACCCTGAAGCGTTAAATATGTATCCTGATACGATTTTGCGTATGGCTCGGCGGCATCGCAGGAATTCTTTTAAAGTGGTGGATCAGAATAACAGCCTTTATGAAAAGACAAAGGTTGTTTCCATTGATATAATTCCGAAAACGATATCTTGTCCGCCTTTACCCGCTCGCATTGAAACACCTTTACAAATGGAGTTGTTTATTTAATCTCTTTCTTTTGTGTAATTAGTAATTTTGTAAATATATATAATGTCCGTATCCTCTTTATTACCGCCTCCTGTTCCTCCATCAGCACCATGAGCAAGAAAATATTTTTCTATCTCTCGTGCTATTTCTGATGATGGAGCGGTATAATAAATATATGTTCCAGTATTTTTTGTTACATTATGATACTCAAAAAGTCTTTCATTTATATCCTTAGTAATCCCGACATACCAGCCAGCATAACCTTGCCCATGTTTAATAATATAATTTGTCATGTCATTAATTATTTTTTGCTTGTGTTTGTTTTCAACAAATATAACCATATATTCTACCTTTTATATTCCCCACTCAGCGCAAAAAACATCAAGTCTTGTACGAAACCCTTGAACTTGTCCTTGTGGAATATGGTCAAGCATGTTATATAATTTTTGTCTTGTATTTTTCAGAATAAAAAAATCTTTAAGGCAAGTATTTTCATCATTAAAGAATTTTTCCCATTCATAGAAATCACAAAATGATGTCCAAACAGAGGTTATTATTTTATTTCGTTCTGCTGCTTCCATTTCATTAATATTATTTTCAATATTGGAACGTCTTATTTGTGTTTGTGTATCAGAAATATGTTTTGTAAGTCTTTTATGTTCAATATCAATTTCTAATTTTTGTTTATTTATAGCAGCTTCTTCATCTTCGAGTTGTTTTTTTAGTTTTGTGTTTCGCACAACATTTGGCTGTAATAGCTCACGGCGGATTTCTTGCAATCTATTATTTAGCTGAGCGATTGTTGGGAGTTTATCTAATTGGTTCTGATAATCGTTTAATTCTTGCTGGTATATTTGAATTTGTCTAGTTGTTTCAGAAATAACTTTCTCATCATGTTTAATCATAAGCGGAAAAGGTTTTGTTTTATACTCATTTTGCATAGTATGAATTTCACGATCTCTATCTGGAAATATTTTATGAAGAAAAATATCAAAATTAGTCATTTGGTTTCTAGATATTGTTTGAATGTTTATATTATTAATATTATTCCGTGTTAATCGGGTATAATTTCGTAAAGAAGAATAATTCAAATTATCTAGAACACTATTAAGATAAGCAGTCATATCTTTTAGGAAAAGCTCCTGCGAATAATTCCAATCCCCTTTGTAATCAGGGCTTCCGATATTTTTGGTATTTTCTAAAAGTTCACGTAACGCACTCTGAATTGATTCTGTTGTATTTGTCATTGTAGGTAGATTGAAACTTTGTCCCCAACTATTGAATGAGAGTACTACAAATAAGCAAATAACAAGCCAAATTTTCCTCATTCCCTTCACTCCATATTCTTAATAGCGCAATGAACACGCCCTATAATTTCAAAGTCCTGACTTCCTTCAGGCTCTTCACGAATCGGGTACTTGGGATTGTCGGAAATAATGACGATTTTCCCGGGAGCTTTTGAAAGCCTTTTTACAAAACCCTCACCGCTCATACGCAGAGCGTAAACACCCTCGCCCGACCAGCCGCAGGAATCGCAGACAACCATGTCCCCGCGGTCAAGAGTCGGATACATGCTGTCGCCATCAACAGTTAAAGCGGCAAGATTTTTTCCGAATTTTGCAAGCCTTGAAGGGACAGGTATCAGTACAGAGACATCATCGGAATCAGGTAATTCCTGACCGCTACCGGCAGACAGTTTTTGATCAAGAAGCGGGATTACAAAAGACTTACCGTTTTTATCGATATCTGTAGGGTTATATATGGGTATATCTGTTCCTGTACCAACTGCTTCAACCAGATTTTTTGTACCAATACCAGTAAAAATCCAATTTAAACTAATTGCATATTTTATAGCTAGATTTAATAGGACTTCCTTCGATGGCTCTCTTTTTCCCGATTCTATGCTACTGACAGTAGTAGGTTCCATACCTAGAGATTCGGCAA
>Ga0209755_10000823_pt1 | contig 53564 bp, 41 predicted proteins | sample TergutCo191P1_FD_187301 | JGI IMG/M metagenome (GOLD analysis project Ga0209755, IMG submission 187301) | Cornitermes sp. P1 segment gut microbial communities from Petit-Saut dam, French Guiana - Co191P1 (SPAdes) (version 2) | ecosystem: Host-associated > Arthropoda: Insects > Digestive system...
TGAGATACGAAATAAAATCAACGGCTTGCGGTGTGTCATTCATGATATATTTTTTTACCAAGCCGGATCGTTTTAATTCTTTGATAATAATTTCCGCTTCACTTCCTATATTTATCTTTCTTGCTGCATTTTTCAAAGATAAATCCTGAACTGTTGTTTGACTTTGTTTTTGCGGTATACCTTCTTTGAGCCACCGAAATGCAACTTGTAATGCTTCATCTTCTGTTTTTTTCTTTGTTGATAATGGCGGAAGATATTTTCCGTCATTATCTTTGAATGATACTAAATACGATGGGCGGTCTGCTCTTTTGAAAATAGAAAAGGGATAAGGTTTCTTGAAACCAGCGTTCATACACATACCTCATTAATTCGACATTGAAAACGATTTATATGTCGTTTTATGTGTCGTTTTTAACGTTAGATATTATAAGAACGCCTTGTGCAAGGTGGTTCTTTTGTAACTCCTTACAACGTAAAGAGTTAGCATTTACCGGCATTGGGACTTGAACCCAAACACACTCGCGTGCGGTAGATTTTGAGTCTACTGCGTCTGCCATTCCGCCACGCCGGCAGTTTTTATAAGTATATCCCAAACGGTATTTTCATGCAATAATACCTAATGAAATCAATTACAAAAGAACTGTGGGTAAATACCAAAAAACCGAGAGAATTTATCAATATTACAGGTGAAGTTGAGACTCTGCTGCGTGAATCGGGTATTCAGGAAGGGTTGTGCCTTGTAAACGCTATGCACATCACAGCCAGTGTTTTTATTAATGACGATGAGTCAGGACTGCATTACGATTTTGATGTGTGGCTGGAAAAGCTTGCGCCCCATGAGCCTGTATCTTCCTACCGCCACAATACTGGCGAAGTAAACGCCGATGCCCACCTTAAACGTCAAATAATGGGGCGTGAGGTGGTTGTAGCCGTAACGGGCGGTAAACTTCACTTTGGTCCCTGGGAACAGATTTTTTACGGCGAATTTGACGGGCAGCGGCGAAAACGTTTGCTGGTAAAAATTATCGGCGAGTAACTTGCAGGAGGATTGAAAATTTTCTGCTGACCAAAGCTCTTGTCTTAGTTGCGCAGACCTCATTCATTACGATTTAAAGCGGTTCAAAATCAGCAGCTCCGTGTTTGCAAAGAGGACAGACAAAATCGGCTGGCAATTGATCTCCTTCATGCACATAGCCGCATATTTTACACACAAAGCCTTTTTTATTTGTTTTTGCCGCCTGAGGTTTTGGTTTGATGTGATCAAAATAATATTGATAAGTCGCGCTTGCTTCGTTTGATACCGAAAACGCCTGCGTTACTTCAGCGATAAAGAGAGTGTGCGAACCGTAATCAAGCGTCTGTATCACCTTCGCGGATATTATTGCGTTTGTGTGTTCTGACACATAACGTATGCCGTTGGATGTGCGCGCATTATAAGAGCAGTCTTTGAATTTATCAGTATCTCTTCCGCTGTGAAATCCGAATCTTTCAAATGCGCTGAAAGGCGCGCTTTCTGTAAAAACCGATACATTAAATTCACCTGTTTTAATAATCATCTCATGGGTATAATTCGCTTTGTTCACGGCTATAGATATCCTGAGAGGAGAATCTGTTATCTGAGTCACGGTATTTATAATACAAACATTGTCTTTTTCATTATCTTTTGCGCTTAACGCAAATAAACCATAAGACAATTTAAACATCGAGTTTTTATCAACGCCTGCGGATACCGGTTCCTGCACCTGATTTTTTTGCGCGGAAATGCCAGACGGTAAATTAAAATCAGAGGCAATTGCTTTAGCCATAGACTCTAATTCTTCAATTTGATTTTTCTTAAGGCTTGACTTTATGCTTACTGTATTTTCAATAAAGCGCATATTTTTGCATTTTTCCAGATGAGAACGGATTAATTTTCCGCTTTCCGGAGCCCACGAGCCGTTTTCTATAACAGCTGCTGTGCGGTTCTGTATGTTATGCGAAACGAGGTCTGATATTAATGCTTCCATAGTTACAAAGATTCCGGCATTATAAGTTGTGGACGCGAATACAAGATGACTCCATCTGAACGCAGCGGACACAATTTCTGACGCGGGCGTACAGGAAACGTCAAACATCTGCGTTTTAATTCCTTTATTCCGCAGACTGCAGGCGAGTATCTCGGCTGCGTTTTCCGTATGTCCGTACACTGAGGCGTAAGCGATCATCACTCCGCGATCTTCAGGTTCGTAGCTGCTCCAAAGCGCATACTTGGAAACAATGTTATTTAAATTTTTACGCCAAACAAAGCCGTGAAGAGGACATATCATTTCAACAGCTAAAGCCGAAGCTTTGGAAAGAAGACTATCAACCTGAATACCGTATTTTCCGACAATATTCGCATAATAACGTCTTGCTTCATCCATATAGTCTTTTTCAAAATCCACTTCATCCGCGAAAATTGCGCCGTTCAGCGCGCCGAAACACCCAAACCCGTCCGCCGAAAAGAGAATTTTATCTGTGGAATCATAAGTAACCATAACTTCTGGCCAATGAACCATAGGCGCCATTACAAAATGAAGCAGGTGTTTTCCTGTATTGAGGGTATCGTTTTCATTTACTGTCTTGACTCTGTTTTCCGGAATACTATCATGGAATTGATTTATAAATTGCTGCGTTTTTTCATTGCATATAATTCTGACATTAGGATACAATTTTATTATATCCTGAATCGTGGCTGAATGATCCGGTTCCATGTGCTGCACAATAAGGTAATCAAGGTCTCTCCCCTTCAGCGCTTCATCGATATTCTCCAAAAATCTCTCTCTCACCGCTTTATCGACCGTGTCAAATAATACTGTTTTTTCATCTGTTAAAAGATATGAATTATATGATACTCCATCGGGAACCGAATATACGCCTTCAAACATGGCTAAACGCCTGTCATTTGCTCCTACCCATGTCAAATCATTTGATATTTTTTTAATACAATGCACAATTCGTCTCCTTTCTTCATTTGCTTCATATTATAGCATGGTTTTTTTCTTGACAACGCCTTATAAACAGGGCAAAATGATTAAAAATAAGTCCAAAGGAGCCCTTTGTGAGTCATTCGACAGATAAAGTAAGAAATATAGCTATTGCCGGTCATGGACAGACCGGAAAATCTACGCTTTTTGAGCATTTACTTTTTACTGGAGGTGTAATTCCAAGAGCGGAGCCTCTTGAATCCGGCAAGATGACAAGCGATTCCACGCCGGAGGAAATAGATCGTAAAATTTCAATATACGCTGCAATGGGGCATATCGAGAGAAACGGAACAAAAATAAATATTTTGGATACTCCGGGCTCTTCTGATTTTGCCGGCGCTGTTATTTTAAGTTTTCGCGCGGCGGAATTCGCGCTTTTAATGGTAGACGGGAAATCCGGCGTACAGATCGAAACTGTCAAACTGTGGCGGAATCTGGACAGTAACGGGAAACCCAGAGGCGTTTTTATTTCCAAACTGGACAATGACCAGGCTGATTTTAACAGGACGCTGGCTGACATAAAAGAAAAATTTAAAATTGAGCCTGTTCCGGTTTCACTTCCTATGGGAAGCGGAGGCGGTTTAAAAGGCGTTATTGATGTACTGCATGAAAAAGCGTATCTGATTGACGGAGACGCCATTGAAAAAGAGACGGCAATCCCTGATGAATTTAAAGACTCTGTATCAGCGGCGCGGGATAAATTGATGGAAGCGGCTGCCGAAGGTGATGACAGTTTGATGGAAAAATTTCTTGAAAACAACTCCCTCTCCGCTGAAGATATGATGTCCGGTCTTGTAAAAGCGCTTGCCGCTAATAAAATTGTTCCTGCTTTTGCCGGCGCTCCGCTGAAAAATTCAGGACTGTTTGCGTTAATTGATTTTATCACTGACGCCGCGCCAAATCCGCGGACGGCAAAAGACGCGACAATTAATACCGAAGGTAAGGAAACAGAAATTACCATAGACCCTGATAAACCAATGTCTGCGCTTGTTATCAGAACCAATTATGATCAATTTTCCGGGAAATTATCATGGCTTAAAGTTATAACCGGTAAACTTTCCGCAGATTCCGAAGCGATCAATGTAACGGATAACAAAAAAGAAAGAATCGGTAAACTTTATACCTGTCAGGGTAAAAAGCTTGAAGAAGTGAGAGAACTTTCGGCAGGAGACATTGGTATTGTAAGCAAATCCGCGACTTTAAAAACCAACGATACATTGGCTGCTTCGGACGTACCAGTATTTGTTCCTCTGCGTCTGCCTGAACCGGTTCATTCGGTTGCTGTAAACGCGATCAACAAGAAAGACGAAGACAAGCTTGGTGAATTTCTTGTACGCGCAACGGAAGAAGATAAAACATTCCGTTTCCATTATAACAGCGAAACCAAAGAGTCGGTTATTTCCGGCATGGGTGAACTGCAGATAAACATCATCCTGGATAAAATAAAAGCCAACCAGAAGATCGAAGTTGAAACGCGCGTTCCGCGCATTGCGTACCGCGAAACAATCACTAAAAAGGCGGGCGCCGAATATACGCACAAAAAGCAGACAGGCGGTCATGGTCAATACGGCAAGGTAGTGCTTGAAATTGCTCCCCGCAGCCGCGGCGAGGGTTACGAGTTTGTTAATGCAATTTTCGGCGGAGCGATACCAAAGAACTATATTCCCGGCGTAGAAAAAGGTTTAATCGAAGGAATGGTACACGGTTCCATGGCGAGTTATCCTGTTGTTGACGTGGAAGTTAAACTCACAGACGGCAAATATCATCCGGTAGATTCAAACGAACTTTCGTTCAAGCTCGCCGCGCGCAATGCGTTCCGCGAAGCGATGAAGCAGGCTGCTCCTACGCTGCTTGAACCGATTATGAATCTGACAGTATTTATCGAAGAAAAATACCTCGGCGATGTAATGAGCGATCTTTCAGGAAAACGCGGAAAAATCCTAGGGCAGGATTCCTCAGGCGGCATCGCGGAAGTGCGCGCCGAAGTCCCCATGTCGGAACTTCTTCGCTACTCCATAGATTTGCGCTCAATTACATCGGGAACCGGTTCTTTCAATGTGGATTTCAGTCATTATGCTCCGATCTCGGGACGTATCGCAGATGATGTAATCAAGGCGCGCGCTGAGTTCAAGGTACAGGAAGCCGACGAATAAAATTTAGGAACCAATAAAAACTTAAGTTTTCAGAGGTTCCCGTATCCGCTTCTCTTTTTTAGCGTTTATCTATATCAATGTACTGGTGGCGCGGCTGTACGCATTTGTATGCAGGGCGTATGATTCTGCCTCCGGCGATAATTTCTTCCATGCGGTGGGCGCACCAGCCTGCTATGCGGCTAATGGCGAAAATAGGCGTGTTGAGTTCCACCGGAATACCAAGCATTTTATATACAAAGCCGGAATAGAAATCGACATTGGTGCAGATATCCTTGTCTGAGCCTTTAACTTTTTTAAAGACCGCAGGAACAAGCTGTTCAATAAGGCAGTGAAGGTTAAATTCTTTTATAAGTCCTTTTTCTTCAGCGAGCGCTTTTGCTTTATCGCGTAACAGGCTGGCTCTAGGGTCAGTTATTGTGTAAACGGCGTGCCCCTGTCCGTATATCAGCTTTGTCCCGTCGTAAGCCTGACCTTTAAGGATTTTTTCAAGATATGCGGATACTTCTTCTTCGCTTTCCCAGTTTTTAATATTTTTCTTGATGTCATCCATCATATCTATTACTTTGGCGTTCGCTCCGCCGTGCTTGAAACCTTTGAGCGAACCAATTCCGGCGGCGATTGTAGAATATGTGTCTGTGTCTGAAGAAGATACAACATGCACTGTAAATGAGGAATTATTTCCGCCGCCGTGTTCGGCATGAAGAACCAGAGCAAGGTCGAGAAGCTGGGCTTCGTACCTTGAATATTTTTGATCCGGTCTTATTAGCGAGAGAAGAGTTTCCGCAGTCGATAATGTCGGATCGGAAGGATGAATAACAAGGCTTTCACTGTCAAAATAATGTTTCTTGGACATAAAGGAATATGCGACTATTGAAGGGAACCTCGCGATCAATTCAACGCACTGGCGCAGTACATTTTCGGGCGACTGATTTTCCGGATCTTCATCGTAAGGATACAGCGCAAGAACTGAAGAAGCCAGCTTGTTCATTATTTCGCGGGAAGGCGCGCGCATTATTACATCCTCAACGAAATTTTTCGGCAATAAATGACTGTTTCCCAGAAGAACATTAAAATCATCAAGCTGCGCCTGATTCGGGAGCTGACCGAAAAGGAGCAGGAATATTGTTTCTTCAAAGCACAAGCGGCCGGTTCTTTCGGCGGCGGCGGCGATTTCTTCAACGTCGATTCCCCTGTAATAAAGTTTACCAGGAACTGCCATTTTTTCGCCTTCGCTGACAACATAACCGTGTACATCGCCCACGCGGGTTAGACCAGCCATAACGCCTGTACCGTCATCGTTGCGAAGACCGCGTTTTACATTAAATTTGCGGTATAACTCACCGTCAATATAATCATTGCCCGCGACTACGCTTAGATGCTCTTTAAAACTAGTCATATTTTCTCCTTATTTTTTTATATTCTCTTCCCTGATTTCCACACGGCGGATTTTTCCGCTTATTGTTTTGGGAAGCTCCTTTACGAACTCCACAATCCTTGGATATTTATATGGAGCCGTAGTTTTCTTCACATGTTCCTGTAATTCCGCTTTAAGTTCCTCTGATGCGCAAAAATTCTTCGCAAGAACAACTGTAGCCTTTACGATTGTACCGCGGTCCGGATCGGGAACGCCTGTGATGGCGCATTCAAGCACTGCCGGATGTTCCATAAGAGCGCTCTCAACTTCAAACGGTCCTATGCGGTAACCGGAACTTTTAATAACATCATCGTTACGACCTACAAACCAGTAATAACCGTCTTCATCTTTCCATGCGACATCACCGGTATGGTAGATATTATTATACCACACGCTGCCTGTTAATGCCTTATCGCGGTAATAACCCTCGAACATTCCCCATGGTTTTCGTTTGTCTGTGCGGACAATAATTTCTCCTTCTTCGCCCATATTGCAGGAAGAACCGTCTTCCCGCACAAGATCAATATCGTAACCTGGAGCAGGTTTGCCCATTGAACCCGGTTTTGGTTTTAACCACGGCCATGAGCAAAGCGTAACTGTTAACTCTGTCTGTCCGTAACATTCACGCAGTTTTATTCCCGTGTTTGCCAGAAATTGATCGAATATTTCCGGGTTTAAAGGTTCTCCTGCCACAGTGCATGTTTTAAGCGCGGAGAAATCGTATCTTTTTAAATCCTCTTTTATGAAAAAACGGTATATCGTGGGAGGAGCGCAGAAACTTGTTAAACGGTATTTGCTTATTACATTCAGCATTTCCGCCGGCGCAAAACGGTCGTAATCATAAACAAATATTCCGGCTCCGCACAGCCATTGACCGTAAATGCAGCCCCATGCGGCTTTCGCCCAGCCGGTATCGGCAACTGTCAAATGTAAACCGTCCTGTACAACGCGGTGCCAGTATTTTGCAGTCGCTATATGACCCAATGGATAGGTAAAATCATGCTGTACCATTTTTGGCATTCCTGTTGTGCCTGAGGTAAAGTAGAGCAGCATAATATCGTTGTTGTTACTTGTTTTCTCCGGTCTTTGAAAATCATAAGAGGCGTTTTTCATCAGCGAGCCAAAATCTGCCCACGGTAACAATGAGTCCTGTTTACAGTTTTTTACCGCTTGCGCAGGATCATGATCTTCAGGAGTGTGAATCGAACGGACAAACGCTTTGTAACTCAGATTTTTCGATCCGTGCGCTTCCGTACCGCGCGGCATATTCGCTTCAGCTTCATTAATGCGGAGCATCAGTTCATGATCATCAACGCAGATAATTGCCTTGATATCGGCGGCATTGCATCTGTACACTATGTCTTTGGCAGTAAGAAGATGCGTCGCGGGAATCGCGATTGCTCCAAGTTTATGCAATGCGAGAATAACCGGCCAATATTCCCATCTTCGCTTTAAAATAAGCATTACCGGATCGCCCTTGCCAATTCCGGCATTTTTTAATGCGTTAGCCGCTTTGTTGGACAAATTTTTCATTTCTTCAAATGTAAATGCGGCTTCCGCCCCTTTTTCATCGCACCATTGAAACGCGCGCGCATTGCCTTTTTCCTGCGCGAGCGCATCAATTACATCATAGGCGAAGTTGAAATTTTCAGGGATATTGATGGTAAAATTTTTATAAAAATCATCGTAGGATTCGAATTCTGTTTTTGGCAAATACTTGTCAAGCAGTGACATATATAACTCCTGTGTAAAGCGGCGATCCAGCCGCTCATTTCTATTGATCAATAACATGGAATGTTATTGATTTATTTCGGTGATATTAAAATACAAAAGCAAGAAAGCGCGCCGCTTTTCCTCCGAGAGCTTTCATGCCATGAGGCTCTCCTGAGTCGTAATACACGCAGTCGCCCTGGCTGAGTTCAATATCATGGCCGCTGATCGATATCAGCAGCCGCCCCTCCAAAACATAATTAAATTCCTGACCGGGATGTGTATTTAAACTTATCGGCTTGTTTTCTGTTTCAGGCGACGCTTCCACAAGAAACGGCTCCGCCTTTTTCCGGTGAAAATTGTAGGCTAAATTCCAGTATTCGTACATCGGACGGCGGCTTACTTCCGGCGCCTGTCCTGAGCGCGTAACGCAGAATGTTTTAAGTTTAGACGCAGCTCCGCTGATAAGTTCTGATAAGTCAACCCTGAAGCGTCCTGCAATTTCTACAAGCGCTCCTACCGGAAAATCCTTTTCACCTGATTCCCATGCGGTGTAATCAGCCGCATTAAACCCAAGTTCTTTTGCCAGAGCTTCGGCGGGAATCTCTTCAATTTCCCTCAGCGTTTTTACACGAGAGGCTATTTCTTTTACATCTTCTTTCATTTATCTTCCTCTTGTTTCTATTGTTCCATTGGAACGGGCAATGGTTACTACCGGCGGTTTTCGCGTAAAAAAACCGTTTTCCACAACGCCGGGAATTTGATTTAATTCCGTTTCCATAATAGATGGGTCTATTTGAAGATTAAAGCGGATGTCCAGAATTAAATTCCCATGTTCGGTAATAACAGGTCCAGCTTTTTTAATTGCTTCTCTAAGTATAACATCTGCGCCGTTTTTTTCAAGCGCTTTTTTTGCCAGTACTCTGGCGGCAGGTACAACTTCCACCGGAACAGGAAAGCCTCTCCCAAGGGATTTTGTCAATTTGGACTCATCCACGATGATGGCATATTCGTTTGAAGCGTATGCCGCTATTTTTTCAATTAATAAAGCGCCGCCTCCGCCTTTAATCAGGCGGTTCTGCGGATCTACTTCATCGGCGCCGTCAATCGTCAGATCAAGTCCTGCGGAGAGTTCCTTTGAATTAAGCGTATAAAAAGGTATATTTAATTTCTCGCATTCAATCTCTGTCTGAAAACTTGTCGCAAAGGCGCAAATGTCACATAACTGCCCCTGGGCAATAAGTTCTCCGACCCTTCTTACTGCGTGTATGGCTGTAGAGCCTGTGCCAAGACCGATTTTCATGCCGCTTTTTACCATTGCGTCAACAACAGCTTTCCCTGCCTGCTGCTTCATAATCGCCGCTTCTTTTTTCAATCTGTCTGAATCCTGTTCCATGTATTCGCTCCAGGTTTATAAATTGGCTTCTTTAAACATTTTATCAGAAGGGAGGTGATTATTTAATTGTAATAATAATTTCTTTGGAATTTCTCCTCCTGTAAAATGAGCATATTGCAGACAAGCCTGCCGTATAACCATGTCGTATCCGTTAATTGTTCTGCATCCGGCTGCCATAGCTCTTTTAAGGAAAGGCGTCACAGGAGGAGTGTAAATCAAATCCATTACAGCTTCTTTTCCGGAGAATGAATATATATCCAGAGGATCACGGCTGAAATCCCTGTTTGCCGTTCCTGAATGCTCTTGTGAATCTGAAGTTCCATGGTCTTCAGGCGCGGATAGTTCGTATCCTTCCATTCCGACAGAGGTTGTCTGAATGATTATGTCATTGTATTTGTACATAAGCTCCGCTCCGTGATTATCCAACCCTCCCCAGCGGAAGCCGTACTGTGATGCGATATTTTTCGCTTTATGCACAGTGCGGTTTAATATAACAGCCTTGCCGCCCAGACGGTAAATTTCCGCAGCTACTGCGCGTGATAATCCTCCCGCGCCTATGATGGTTATTTTTTGCCGCTTCAGATTTTTTCTTTCGGTAAATGCAAGAATGGAAGCTGAAAAACCTGAACTGTCGGTATTATCTCCAAACCAGCCTCCTGAGGATCTGTACATGGTATTACATGCGCCGATTGAATGTACAGCAGGCGAACATCCTGACAGCCATGAAAGAACTGTTTCCTTGTAGGGCACTGTAACCGATAACCCCTGAATATCCAGTTCGCTTGCAAGTTCAAGCAAATCGTTGAATGAATTTGCCGGGAAAGGCACATATACCGCGTCTGTTTCTTCCATGTTGAATATTGTATTGAAGAACCACGGGCTGACGCTTGATTTTAGCGGATTTCCGATAACGCCGTACACTTTTGTTTTTTTGCTGATTTTTCTGAAACGGTACAATTCCGCCAATTCCTGCGTGTCTAACTGTCCTTTCGCGCTGTGAACATCATCTTCAGATAACGCGCTTGAGTATGACATAAATGAACCAAATCTCTCCGCCAGAATTCTTGAGTAAATTCCGTAATGCCCCATACAGATAAGAATTTTATCAAAACCTGAAAAATTCATGGACGCCCGGTACATATTAAGCACATCATTTGTGTTATTTGCCATTACAGCCACTTTTACAATCTCGTCTCCTGACCGGCGCATTGATCTTATTTTTTCGGATATGTCCTCAGGGCTTCCGTTAATATCGTGGTAAGAGCGGATGATTCTTGTTCCAAAGGTTCGCGCAGCTTCTTCAAGACTGGGAATTGCAAGATCGTCTTCAATATCAACATAAGCGAAATTTAACCTGCTGTCCGCATTTGCGAAAGCAAGACCGCGTGCAAACAATTTTACTCTTGCGCCTTCGCCTCCTGTATAAAAACCTCCGTCAACATCCCGCCTGATTGTCAGGATCACAGGAAGCCTTGCAAGTTCCGGAAATCTGCGTATATAGAGGCGTTCATCGGGATTAAGGCAGTCTACGCGAAGCTCCGCAAGGTCTGCGAATTTTCTGTATTTATTGAGTATTTCCAGATTCCGGTTTATGGTATCTGCTGTCAGGCACAAACATATTTTTGACACAATCAACCTCATTCCAAGGCGGCGTTTGAACAGTACAAAAAATCTGATTCAGACGCCTTGTTTAATTTTTATTTCATCTGTCAGAAGTCAGGCCGGTAAATATAAATTTCAGAAACAAGCCCTGAATTATTAAAATTAACCCTTAACATCAGAGGCCAGTCTCCGCCGGACACCGGAAAGAGTACATAACTCCCCTTGTCTTCCGCAGTGTTTCCCAAAATTAATAATACTGCCGCTTTCCGGTCTCTGGCAGATACGCCGTATGCTGATGAAAGCCTGACCTGCCAGACACGATCTCTATAAATGTAGAAATCACCCTCCGAATATTGAAAGATAACATCATCCTGCCAAAGTTCGCTTCCCCTGACAGAAGATACTATTTCCGGCGCTCCGAAACGCTCAATAACATCTGCCAGCGTCATGCCGACAAAGGAAAGTTTTTCATCAACGGCAATAACTGTTTGCTGCGCACAAACATTGAAAGAAATAAACAGAAATGGCAGAAAAACCGCACGCTTCATGATTTAATTATTATAATGCCGTTTCATTTTTTGGGCGATTACTACTAAAGTTATGCCAAGAATGATTAAAAATATACTGGTTATCAGTTGAAAAACCATATAACCTCCTTATAACCAATTTTTTATAAGATCAATTGCGCCAATTATACCATAAATTCCGGCAACCATTCCAGTTATTTCCAAAGCTCTTATAAAGCGATTTACTGGTTTGTTCATAACCAGTAAAATTTTTTCTAGAGTACAGTTTATTTCATCCAGTTTATCTGTAATTTTTGTCATAATGTTTTAAATCCTCTTAAATTAAAGAAGTTCTTTAAGAATAACGAATTTGGAACAACTTCAATTAATTATTCCAGGCAGTAAACACCCAGGTTTTTCCGTTAATCCTCAGTATCCCTTCAGAAGAAATCCATACATTGATACCTGGGTATACCGGGAAAACCGGATTTTCATCTTCAGCGAAAAGCAGCGGTTCTGCAAAGGGTGATGTTTTGTACCATGTACCGGAAGGCGCCGGGATACTTACAGATTCGGCAGCTTGCGGAACAAGGCGGCGGCGGTCAAAACTAGACAGAATGGTTTTTTGCGCAACGGAACGCCAGTCAACAAGCCAGGGGTCTTTGAGGACAGACTCATTCAATGCGTCTGTTTCAAAAAGCTCACGGAATCTTGGCCAGTCAAAATTTGCAGGTATCTTTGATGCCTGATCCTCGTTCGCAAAGGCAAGTTCCCAATAAAAAACAGTATCCAGTCCGGCTTTCCAGCTTAATTGCAGGCTTTTTCCGGAAACATCAAAAGGAAACAAGGCTCCGGCTGGTTTAAAAAAACCGGGAATTAAATTAAATTCAGGCCAAAAAGGCCATGCTGTAACCGGATTTGTCCAGGTTACAGGTATTTCAATCTCTGTATTCACGGTTTTTGATTCACCAGGAACAATATCTTTCGACTTTTTTTCACCGTCCGGATCAAACCATTCTATATGCCAATAAGGACTTCCTAATAATAAAATCCAGGGTTCCGGGACTTCCGGCAATTCCAGAGTATATCCGGAAGAAATACTGTCCTTGCAGCTTGAAAACTGAAGAACCACGATGAAAATAACTGTTAGAAACAAAATTTTGTTTTTCATGTTTATATATGGGTAATTTATGCAATTTTGCTTTATCAATTTGCAATTTTTTTTGATTTATATCATAATTAAAGAAATGGCTGATACTGATATTGCGAATTATGTAGAAACGCTTCAACAGGTACTTATTGCCCGCAAAGAATGGCTTGAAAAGTCAGAAATGGGAAAACTCAAGGATTATCTGAGGACTTTTCAAACCTCATTTTTGACCTTATACAATATATATCTTAAAAAAAAGCTGATTGATGAAGATCCTTATAAACATGAAACCAAAATTACAGAGATTGAGGTGCCGGATTCCAGTATATTTCAGGAAGCAAAACGGATAGAGCAGGTTTCAATCCGTTTATCAAACTTTGATAACCAGCTGGACTTTTTAGTTAATTTTTATCAATTAGGCATGGATTTTCTTAATCTTGACCGGGTAAAAAGAATTGTAGGGCTTGTACGTTATGTTGACTGGGTAAATTTAGTCCCTGATAACGCAGCATTCATGACAAAATCCGTGGTTGAGGTTACAAATCAATCTAAAGCCGGGGCTGATACATTAACGATCAATATTATCGGCGAATGCCTTTCCAAGCTGTCAAAAAACACTTCGCTGACAATGAATATACTCAAAGAGCTTAATGTTTATTACAGGGAATATTATAAACTTACTATCCGCCAAAACATAACCGCATCAATGTCCGCAAATGAAGCTACTATGGATAACATCAGGAAAAAGATATCTTCAATAATGCACGGAGAGCATTTCTACAAAGAGCTTATTGATGAAATAATCAAGGAAGATTATTCAAGCAGCGGCGCTGATTTAAGAGATAATATATTGAATTCGCTTAAGGTGGCGGAAGAAAAACAGAAAAACGCAAAACCTGCTGTAAATTTTAAGGCAATACTGATGGATGGAATCCAGGTTATTGGCGGTGCCGCAATTTCCCTCGGTGAAATAGGCGTTAAACTTGATGATAATCAAACTGTTATGGAAAGCCATAAAAAGGGTTTTTTTGAAACCATTAAAGATTTAATAAGGCAGATTACAAATGCGCCGCCTGAAGATGTAATCTATAATATTGAATATTTTGATCCAGCCAAATCAATACAGGTAAAGGAAAAGATAAATTTTCATCAATTCAGGGATGAAATGACTAAGAAGATTAAAATATTAAACAGTTTTGTCAGGGGATCCGCTTATAATAAACTGGCTGCCATGTCAGAAGAACAGATAATAAGTTATCTTGACAAGAATATCAGGGATGTACAGAATTTCCATAAAATTTTGAGCGCTCTGGATGATTTTTTCAAGGCGAATGTAGTTCTGGAAAACCGTGATAAAATTAAAGGAATAAAACCCGAATTATCTGCATTAAAGAATTCTATTGTAAAAGCCAATCAGTCACGGCATGATTACAGCGCCCAGAAAGAGGAAGATGAACAAATGAAACGCCTTGGTATCGGTCTCTCTCCGGGTTCCGCTGCTCCTGCTGCCGCTGCATCTCCTTCTCCCGCCGCTGCAACGCCCCCTGCTGCTGCGACTCCTGCCGCAAAACCTGCTGCTGCAAAACCTCCCGCCGCCGCTGCAACTCCTCGTGCCGCTCCTCCTCGTGCCGCAGCAACGCCTCCTGCATCGTAATATTTTTAAGGAGTATACATAAACATGCCCGAATTACCTGATTTGGAAGTTTTCAAGATTAATGTTTTTAATAAAATAACGTCAAAAAGACTTATTGGACTTGAAATATTTAACCCATTAAAAGTAAATAACTCACAAACCAAATTAAATGACGAATTAAAGGGGCAGGAACTTTTAAGCATTAATCGCATAGGTAAAGAATTGTTTTTTGATTTTGGCGATAAAAAAACGGTTTCCGCTCATCTGATGTTAAATGGCGAGATGCATATAGTTGATAAAGCCGATATCGATGATATTAAATACAAGATTTTCTCTTTTAATTTTGAGAAAGAATCGCTTGTATTTAGGGATATGGGAGGTTTATGCACCATCAAATATAAACCGGAGATAAAAAAAACGCCCGATGTTTTCGATGATAACTTTACATTAAAATATTTTTTGGGCGTTGCTCATAATAAGCCGCGTGTTAATGTTAAGGCTTTTTTGATTGACCAAAATATCGCAAAAGGGATAGGCAACGCTTACGCCGATGAAATTCTATGGTCTGCCCGTATTTCTCCCCGTTCTATGGTTGGGAAAATTCCTGATGATGTTCTCACAACGCTTTATGCAAGCATTGGTTCTGTCCTTGGAAGCGCAATAGAATCAATAAAAATTATTTCTCCTGATATCATATCAGGCGAAGAAAGAAGTTTTTTAAAGGTGCATAATAAAGCGAAAAAGGCGACAGAGACAGGCTATCCTATAATCAATGAAAAGATAGTTTCAAAAACTACATATTTCACTGAAGAGCAAGTTTTATATGTCTGATGCCGTTAAATTGTGTTTTAATAAATTTGATTTGGCGATCACGCTCAGATTTATTCATTAGGAATTTTACTTTTCTAATAGATATAAATATTCTTTTACATGAATTTCTCGGGTTTTTAAATTCCTGCTGCCCCTGAAAGTATTATATTTTGTTTCCAATATTTCAAATTTTCCGATTTTTCCCAGCATTTCTTTCATTTCTTCCGTAGTAATAAAACCTTCTGAGTTAAATGAAATTAATACATATTTCGCATTAATGTTTTCTATGAGATATGTTAAGGCAGTTAAGGCATTATTTTCTTTATTATATGAAGAACGATTCCAGTCTTCCGGTATACCTGATATTTTGCTTGTTTTATCAGGATATTTATAATCCAGTATTAAATTTAGCATAAAATAATTAGAACCGTAAGGATGCTGATTATAAGGGGGATCCAGATACGCTATATCAACCTCAGGCAATGTCGTAATTATCTTATTTGAATCATCATTGCAAATAATGGTATCGCAGTTAAAATTACTGAAAACAGGAAACGGCAGCTTTATATCGCCTATAATTCTGAATAGAGCGTCTTGATTTTTTCCTCCGAATTGTCCGATACCTGTTTCCCTGTTTTTATAAAAACCCTTAAACACTCCCGAAGTATTTGCGTGTATTGACGCTTCTGACAATAACGGCGCTAAGAAAAATTTCCTGTAATTTTCCGGTATTTTATCTATCAATTGTCTAATAGTGTCAATATACATTGCGTTTCTGCCTGTATAAAATACCCGTTCATCATGTTTTATATTTTTATCATTTTTTGGAGCGTATAATTCAGAAATAATCCCTCTTGCCAATTCATTATTGGATTTTGCAATTAATTCCTGATAATATTCACGCAAGGAAGAAAAATCAATCTCACTTTCATTAGTTAAATAACACTGATTAATTATATATGAATAATTTTCTAAATCATTTACTATTAAAAGTTCAGAATATTGCTTAAAATACCTTGCCGCAATGCCAGATCCGCTGAATACATCGAACATTTTGAGTTTATTTTTTTGCAGCTTTTTTTGAACAGTTTTTATACCGTTATCAATAAAACCCAGTAAAGAGCGTTTATTCCCTATATAGGTGATAAGCTGCTGAGTAAGATATTCCTCTTTTTCGTATATTGCTTTAACTGTCTCAATATCCAATGAAAGCAGATGTTCTCCCATAATCAGGAATTATAACGCAAACCTGACTCATGGTAAATATTTTTATAATGCAGTTGTTCAGATATCAAACACCTAATAATTTCTTCAGTTCTTCAAAGACAGTTTCAAGATCATCAAAGCAATGAACTGCGCTGCTGTCAAGGTGAGTGGGCATATTGTTTACAATAACGATCCTGCCGCCGTTGCGAAGGACATAATTCGGCATTGAAGCTGCCGGGTGAACTGTTAAGCTTGTTCCGAGTATCAGCATCAAGTCAGCTTCCTGAGATTCCTTTACCGCCTTTTTTAAGGCGTCCGCAGGAAGGCTTTCGCCGAAAAATGTGATAGCCGGTTTTAATACCCTTCCGCATTTTTCGCATAACGGCATTTTTCCCTCCCGTACTGCGGATGCGGCTTCCTCAAAACTTACTCTTACTCCTGCGCAGCGCAGGCAGTAATGAACTGCCGGAGAGCCGTGAATTTCTATCACGTTTTTACTGCCGCCCTTTTGATGAAGGAGATCGATATTTTGCGTAATAAGAGCTTTTAAAAATCCGCGTTTCTCAAGTTCGCCAAGTACAATATGAACAATAGAGGCTTCTTTTTCTTCAATGTTGTATATAAATGAACCTGCATGTTTATAATAAAAAGACGGATCTTTCTCAAAGTATTCGATGCTGAATATTTTATCTGCGTCCATTTCATTGTAAAGCCCGTTCTTTCCGCGAAAATCACGAATCCCCGAAAGCGTACTTACGCCGGCGCCGGTCAGGGCGACCATGTGTTTAGCATCTTTAATGAGAGCGAATAGTTTATTAATATCTCTTGTTTCTGACATAGGTTTCCTTTTCTTTTTATATCATAAAGCGCAATTACGCGGAATACTCATAACTTAATGAAGAATCTCAATTATGATATAATGCCATAATGAAAAAAACAGAAACCGCAGTTGCTCTTTGCGCGGTAGGCGCCGAGAAAGCTGTATCAAATGAATTAAGAAAGTTGAACCTGAAAGTTGACGATTCTCTTTACGGGAGGGTCCGTTTCAAGGCGGATATTTCAGGGCTGTATCAGGCGCTGATTGGGCTTCGCGCCGCTGACAGGGTACTGCTTGAAATTGCTCATTTTAAAGCCCTTGGTTTTGACGCTTTATTTGAAGGAGCGGCTGCCGCAGAGTGGGAACGGCTGATACCAAAAGATATGGGGTTAAAAGTCGCAAAGGTGCGGACTAACCGTTCGCAGTTAAAGGCGGAGACCTCCATTCAGGCGATGGTTCACAAGGCGGCGGCGCAGCGGCTGTGCGGCAAGTATAAAGTCAACAGGCTGCCGGAACCCGAAATGATTCCAAGATATGCGAACGAAAAAAATTCAGAATTAAATAAATCTTCTGTTAAAGTTGCAGAAGTACGGGTATATATAGAAAAAGATATGGTTTCACTGCTTGTTGATTTAAGCGGTGCTCCATTGTTTAAAAGAGGTTACAGGAGCGAAGGCGGCGCAGCTCCGCTGCGGGAAACGACAGCGGCTTCCCTTTTATTGTTGTCAGGATGGAAGCGAAAATTTCCTCTTTACGATCCTTTTTGCGGTTCCGGCACTATCCTGCTGGAAGCTGCCATGTACGCATGGGATATTGCGCCCGGACTTGGCAGACATTTTATTTTTGAAGATTTCCTTATCGCCGATAAAAAAATTGAGGATTCTGTACGGGAAGATTTCCGCAGTAAAATTGATTTTTCCCGGCTTGTCAGAATTGCCGGAAGCGATGAAGACTCCCGCTCAGTGTCAATTGCTTTATCAAATGCGGAACGCCTGCGCGACATTGCCGAAGGCAGAATTCCTCAGCGCGGGATTCGTATCGCTGATAGTAAAAAACCGGGCATTAATTTACAGGTTCTTCCGGTATCTAAAGCCTGTTCTCCCTTTTCCGCCCCGGAATTATCATCTTTTGTTCCTGACTCTGCGCCTTCAAATACCCAGGGTTATTTAATTACCAATCCTCCATACGGTAAAAGGCTTGGAGATCCGTCAATGGCGGAACAGATTTACAAAGATATGGGCAGTCTTGGTTCACGGTTTCCCGGCTGGAAATTGGCAGTTATTACAGATCACAGCGGATTTGAAAGTTTTTACGGCAAAAAGGCGGATTCTTGCCGAGAAATCAGCAATGGCGCAGTTCCTTCCTATTTTTATTTATATGAGGTAATATGATAATAAATGGCAATTACCGTTGAACATGAAAAAAGACGAAAAAAAATACTTGAGAAAGCTCTGACCGTCTTTATAGATGACGGCTTTGAAGATACTACCTTTCAAAAAATTGCGGATCGATGTGGAATAACGCGTACAATTCTTTATTTATATTTTAAAAATAAAAAAGAAATTTTTACATACAGCATAAAACAGATGTTATTAAGCGTTGAAGAGGATATTAATAAAATACGCTGTGATAAATCTTTAAACAGCGCGGAAAAAATTACAAAGGTTCTTTTGGATATTCTGTCCAATTTTGAGAAAAATTCACAGCTGCTTTCCATAGTGCTGGATTATTTATTATTAATTTCCAAAAACGATGTGGATCCGGAAAAACGGGTGCGCCGCAGAACTGTAAGGCTGAGGCATATTTTATCTTCAATCGTGATTGACGGCATTAAGTGCGGAGAGCTGAAAAGCAGCAGCATAAAGGTTATAAGCGATTATCTTTATAATCACATTGACGCCGCAATTTACCAGCTTGTGGTTTTAAAACGCAAGAATCTTGATGATTTAAAGGAAACAGTTGTTTTTGCCGTGAAGCAGTTAACTGTTTAAATAAAAACGAAGTTTTTCCATAACAAGTTCAAAATCAAGCGGTTTGCCAAGATGCTCATCCATTCCGGCTTTCATGCATTTTTCTATATCTTCCTTAAACACATTAGCTGTCATGGCAATTATCGGTATGTTTTTACGGTTCTTGTTTTTCGCCGCATTCTGCGCTGCAAGCTGCACCGCAAACTGCGCCGCATCCCCGTTTGAAGGAGACTCTTTTTGTTCGGCTTCAAAAGCGCGGATATTTCGCGTTGCGTCATAACCGTCCATTTCCGGCATCTGTACGTCCATAAAGATCATATCGTATCTATCAGGTTCCTGGCAGAATAATTTTACAGCTTCCAATCCGTTTTCCGCGCAGACTATTTCAAGTCCTGTCGGTTCAAGGATAGCAAGCACAATTTCCCGGTTTATCTCCACATCTTCTGCAAGCATGATGCAGCGTCCTGCAAAAGACGATGCGTCTTCTGCAAGAGCATTGTCTTTTATGAGGCTGTCCGCGCCAAGGCATTCGCAGATTGTATCTGCGACAGCGGACGGAAATAGAGGTTTTGATAAAAATTTATCAACGCCTGCTTTTTTCGCCTTGGCTTCAATTTCCGTCCACTCGGCGGCTGAGATCAATATTACTACAGAATTACCCGGACTGCGTTCCAGTGATTTTATGGCGCTTGATAGTGTAACGCCGTCTATGTCCGGCATTTTCCAGTCGATAAAATATACATTGTAATTATTATTAAGCTCAACAAGACGGAGAGCGTCTTCACCGCATATAGCGGTATCACAGTGTACTTTATATCTTTGTGAAATATCTTTGAAGAATTCCAGTATTTCCGGATCATCATCTATTGCCAAGATTCTGATGCTTCCGCTGTTTACCGATCTTTCATACAGATGTTTTGTTTTTCCTTTTCCGCGTTTAACAAGAATGGTAAAACTGAAGGTTGATCCCTTTCCTTCCTCTGACTCAACCCAAATTTTCCCGCCCATCATATTTACAATATTTTTTGAAATTGCCAGACCAAGCCCTGTGCCACCGAATTTTCGTACTGTACTGGCTTCGGCCTGCTGGAAAGACTGGAAAAGACGCGACTTCTGTTCGCCGCTTATGCCTATGCCTGAGTCTGTTACCGAAATCTGTATATTGCAAAGACCGTTTTCCTCTCCTTTAAAACACGTATCAAGCCGGATTGACCCGTTGTTGGATGTGAATTTAACCGCATTGCCCAGCAGGTTTGTAATAACCTGCGCAAGCCTTTGATCGTCTCCAATAAGATATTCCGGAATGGTTTTATCAATGTGAACGGATAATTTTTGGTGTTTTTCTTCAACGCGGAAGTTAATCACCGCAATTGTTTTTTGCAGTAATTTTTCAAAATTGAATTCTACAGATGACAATTCCAGTTTGTTCGCTTCAATTTTTGACATATCAAGCACATCGTTAATTACGCCGAGCAGATGCGTGGACGCATCCTCTATTTTATTCAGCGCATAATCTTTGCGTTTCATGTCATCTGCATTTTTCGCAATTGCCGTCATGCCGATTATCGCGTTCAGGGGAGTGCGCATTTCGTGACTCATATTGGAGAGGAACTCGCCTTTTGCCTTGCTTGCTATTGTCGCTTTCTCCAGCGCCTCTTTAAGCATTGTGTTGTATATACTGCGCATGATGACGCCCGCGATTGTGCTTGCTGTTATTGCAACAAACCCTTTCTCGTTATTTGTCCACTGACGGGGCGTTAGACACTGTTCAACGCTTAAAACGCCCCACAACTGACCTTCAACATAAAGAGGCGCCATTATAAACGCTTTTACATCGTCAGTCAGCCGCTGTTTATAATTTTCTATACTGCTTTCGGCAATATCGTCGCAGGATAATACCGGCAGTGTAGAGCAGTCAGGCAGCCTTTCAGGAAAACTGGATTGAACCATATCAAACAGATTTATTTCATTTAACTGTAATAAAGATTTTTCACCCGCCCAGTGATACGCAGAATTGGCGCTTCTTTTATGGTAATCGATATTTATAATAGACACCGAAGATACATTGTGATAATTTCCCAGTTTGGCGATTGCTTCTTTTATGTATGTTTCAGAATCGCCTGAAGAAATAAAACCCCTTGAAATTTCAGATAACAACTCCTGCTGTTCCAGCCTTGTTATGAGCAGTTCGCTTTGTTCAATCAGGCTTCTTTCCATCTTTTTGAGATTGCTTAAATCATATTGAAAAGCGAGTATATTGTATTTTCCGCGGTTTATAACCCGCGATAATGTAATTTCAAAAGGAATAAGCTCGCCTGAGGCTGAAAGATGCTCCCACTCAAAAGTAAATATTTCGCCTTCCAGCGCCCGTCTGCAAACAACAATTATTTGATCGACTGATTTTATTCCGTTTTTCTGGTATTCCGGCGAGAATTCGTAAAAGTTTTGCAATAAATATTCTTTTGTTGTTCCCAGCGCGTTCACAATAGCGTCATTGCAGTCAATGAATTCCAGATGCTCGCTTATAACCGTGAAACCCACAGGCATTACATTAAGTATTGTGCGGTATCGTTCATTGGCGCCCGCTATTTCACGTTCCATATCGGCGCGTATGACAGTATTTACGCACAGGAACGCGGCTGAACGCATCATTTCTACCATATCATCGTCGAAACAGCGTTCATTTTTGTGATCTTCAAAAATCACAAATCCCCAGAAAAAATTATTAATGAAAACAGGAGAAACAAAGATAGAAAGCATTCCGTAAGATTTCAGCAAATCCGCTTCCGGCAGCAGTTTTACAGGACTGTTAATTACTTCGTTAGACGCAAGAATCTTTTCCCAGCGCGGTACAAGTATGGAATACGAAGCGTTTTCAAATTTATCAGAAGGAGCCGTTGTACCTCCGGTTTTTCCGAACCACCGGTAAATTTGCGATGAATGAAGCCCGTCCGGCATCATGAAATTCCGCCAAACTGTGATTCTGTCAATATTTGATATATCGACAATCTGTTTAACTCCTGCTGTCATCATTTTTTCAAATGTTTCTTCGCTTTGAGACAGAAACTTGACAGCTATTTGATTAAGAGTTGATGTCAGGTTTTCCCTGCGGACAAGCGCTTCTATGGCATGATTGGCGTTCTCTGCCATTTCATTTCTGATAAATGCGTTGGCGCACAAACGCGCTGTCGCCTGCAGCAGATCAAGGCAGTCTTCGTCAAAATATCTGTAGTTGGTATGATCTTCAAGGGTGACAATGCCCCAAAATTGGCTGTGAGTAAAGATAGGAACAAACAATATTGCCTTGACATCAAACAAAGCGCAAAAATCCGCCTGATCTTTTGACATCTCGGCTGCATTGCCGTGAACATACTCGCCTTTTGTTAATATATGAAGCCAGCGGATAACTGGCTCGACCTTTGGCAGTTCTATAAGTTCCTTGTCCAGAGGGACAGTTTTTCCGTATGCCCAGACATAGATTTGCCCGATGCGTAATGTGTTTTTCTCCAGCACTCTGTAAACGGCAATGCGGTTAAGACCTGCCGCTTCCGCAACCGGCTGCAATCCGCCGCAAATTACTTCATCAAATGACTTTCCGCCGTGAGAAGTGAAAATTTCTACAGTTTTGTTTACTGCGCTGATAATAGCGTTGCGGTGTCCGGCTGTCTCTGATTCCTGCTGTGGTTTTATATTTTTTTTTCGGAGGAATTTAGCCATAACCGTTTTTATAGTCATTATAAATTTACTCTATACTTGAAAATAATATCATACAATGTAATACTAAGGCTATGGATATTAGGAAGAGAATATGAAAGCTTTGATTATCGGATTATTGATTATGGCAGCTTCGGTTTTTGCAATTTTACCGCCGGAAACTGCCGGTTTCGGACTTGGCTGGGGTTCCAATGTACTGGACTTTCTCAAAGGCGGAATTCCTGTCATTGCGATAGCAATCGGCATAATCGCGGTTTTTATCGGTATTGCTGACATGAAAGACCGCGCCGAAGCCCGCAAAGAGGAAGCGGAAAAGAAAGATTAAGCTAAAAAAGCGGTTCCTTTTTGATTTCCCGCCGCAAGCGTTTCCAGACTGCGCGGTTTTCCGCCGTGGGCAAGAATCGTCGGAATGCCGTAAGATAAAGCTATCTCCGCGGCATCAAGCTTTGTCGCAATCCCGCCTGTTCCGAAATTGTTAGCCGTGCCGATATTGATATTTTTCCGCAGTATATCAATATCCCACACTTCTTCAACAAGCACAGCGTCGTTATGCTCTTTCGGATTTTTGTCAAACACTCCGTCAATATCGCTAAAGAGGATCAAAAGATCCGCGCTCCATAAAATTGCGGAATTGGCAGCCAGAGTGTCATTGTCTCCTATCTTTATTTCTTCCACAGAGACAGTGTCGTTTTCATTGATAATGGGAATAATTCCTTCATCTACCAGAGTGAACAGGGTATTCCGCATATTGAGCGTCCTGATTGAATCGTTAAAATCATCCCTTGTAAGCAGAATTTGCCCTGTGTGAAGATTATGTTCCTCAAAAGCGCGGCGCCAGGCGACCATCAGTTCCACCTGCCCGACAGCGCATAACGCCTGCCTGTAGTGGATATCTTTTTTGCGGGTCCATTTGTCAAGGGTAGAAAGCCCTGCTACCTGCGCGCCGGAAGAAACAATGACAATCTGTTTGCCGTTCCGTATCTGCGATGCAGCCTGATCTGCAAAATCGCAAAGCAGATTTGTGTTTATTTTTCCTTCGTTGTTTGCCAGGGTGTTGGAGCCGAATTTGATAATTATTTTCCGTGCGTCCTCAATTAATTTTGAGATCATTTTTCACCTTGCTTCCCGTATTTGGCCGCAGCCTGATACAATGTATTTTATTGTCGTAAGGGTCTCAAGTCCCATCGGTCCTCTTGCATGAAATTTCTGCGTGCTGATTCCAAGTTCCGCTCCAAAGCCAAACTCGCCGCCGTCTGTAAACCTGGTTGAAGCGTTTACGTATACGCAGGCTGCGTCTGCCTGCGCGCGGAATTTTTCCGCTGCTTTTAATTCATTGGTCAATATTGCTTCCGAGTGCTTTGTCCCGTAACGGTTGATATGATCAATAGCCTCATCACAGGATGAAACTGTCTTTACTGCCAGAATATAATCCAAAAACTCTGTCTCCCAGTCTTCTTCAACCGCGTCTTTTAATATAAGAGCGGCTGGCGGCGTGCCGATTGCGGTTTTTGAAAAAACGTCGCACCGCAATTCAGCCTTGCCTGCGATTTTTTCAGCAAGCTCAGGCATAAGCGCTTCTATAGCGTCTTTGTGAACAAGTATCGTCTCTACAGCGTTGCAGGCTCCTGGTTTTTGCAGTTTCGCGTTTAAAATAATTTCTACCGCGCTGTTAATGCCCTCGTGCGCACTTAAGTACGAGGGTTCAACATAAATGTGGCAGTTGCCTTCGCCTGTCTCTATCACAGGAACGCGCGCATTTTCTACAACACGTTTGATCAGTTCATGTCCCCCGCGGGGAAGAACAACGTCTATGTGATTGCGCGCTTTAAGAATAACATCTACTTCATCTCTGCTGCCTGATTCCGCAAGCGCGACAGCGTCCGCTATTCCGCCGCCTTCGGTTAACCCTGCCTTGATGGCTTTTACAAGCGCCCTGTTGGATTCGAGCGCGGATGAAGAACCGCGTAAAAGTATGGAGCATCCAGCTTTGTACGCAAGCGCGGCGCAGTCTGCTGTAACATTCGGGCGCGACTCGTAAATTATCGCCGCCACGCCAATGGGGACAGTTACTTTTTCAATTTGTAAACCGTTGGGCAGCGTCCAGCCAGACTGTATTTTCCCGATTGGGTCTTCCTGTCTTATGACTATGTTTATACCTTCGATAATGTCGTCTATCCGTCTGCCGTTAAGGAGCAGGCGGTCAACAAGACTTTCTTTCACGCCGCTCTTACGCGCATTTTCCACATCCCACGCATTTGCTTCCAGAATTGCGGATCTGCTCTTGTTTATCGCGGCGGCAGCAGCGGCAAGAGCCTTGTCCTTGTCTGCGCGGTTTTGCGCCGCAAGTTTCACCTGAGCCTGTTTGAGAGAAACAAAGACGGAATCCAATGCGTTTGACATGGTATCACTCTAGCGAATTATTAACGGTTGAACAAGAGATATGTCTGTTTATCACGGCTAAGGGTTTATATGATTGAGCCGGGTTTGATTAACGCGGCATTCAACGCGCCGCATTTTATGCCTTCGTAAATCGCTGCCTTAAAGTCCGCGCCTTCTTCAAGAGCGGCGGCAAGCCCTGAAGTGAACGCATCTCCGCAGCCTGTGGTATTCACCGCTTTTGCCGAAGGAACTTCAACTTCGAAATAATTATCTTTTTCTGCGGCAATTACTTTCTGATTACCGTTTGTTAAAATTACGCCGCATTTATATTTTCGCGCTATTTCAATCAGCATAACTTTGGTTGGCTCTGTTTTATAAGTTGCAGTAAACTCATCAAGATTCGGTTTTACAATATCAGGTTCATATTTCAAACTTTCTAACAGATCATTTCCTTTTATATCAAGAATTACTTTTAATCCTTTTTCTTTTGCCTTTTGCACAATAACAGGAATTAGTGTATCTGAAAATCCTGCCGCTTTTGTGCCTGAAATTATGAGACAGTTAATTGTTTGAAGTGAAGGAACAGAAGAAATAAGTCCGTCTGAAAGAATTGAATTAAATTTTTCCAGTAAAAGCTGTTCTGTTTCAGAAGCAACCGGTTCTGATTCTTCGACAAGTTCTGTGACAGCATTATTGTTTTTTGTCAGCAGAGTATAGCTAAAACGGATTTGGCTATTGCTTTCTACCCATTCAACTGAAAGCCCGTCCTGTTTGCAGAGGGAAAGAAACAGCGGACGCATATCGCCGCCAAGCTGTGTAAGATGCAGAGCTTTTTTCCCCAATTGAGAAAGAACACGGGTAACATTTATTCCCTTGCCGCTTGCGTCAAGGCGGTGAACGCCTGTACGGTTAACAGCGCCGGTTGTAATTGAAGGAAAGGTTAAGGTTTTTTGAATCGTTGGATTAAGGCAGATTGTCAGGAACATTATTCTAAATTATTCCCGCAGAGGCGCAGATTTAGGAATGGATTACAAACAACATCTCTGCGTTTTTTGTGGTTCTGCGAGAAAATTTTCGATATCATTTTATCCTCTTGTAGAGCTTTATTTCCTGACGGAGTCTTGCCGCAAGTTCCGTTCTTGGTACGCGGACCTGCTCCATGGAATCGCGGAAGCGCAGGGTTACAGTTCCGTCTTCCTTGGACTCGTAGTCAACCGTGACACAGAACGGGGTGCCCGCTTCATCCTGTCTGCGGTAACGCCGTCCAATCGCCCCTGATTGATCATAATCGGTCGCGTAATCATCCTGCAGTTCTTTGCGGATGTCAAACGCGAGTTCCGCAAGACCGTCTTTTTTCATAAGCGGCAGAATTGCTACTGTTACAGGCGCAAGGTCGGGATGGAAACGTAACACCGTGCGCCAATCATCGTCATTACCTTTGTCGGCAACCTGTTCTTCGTCGTAGGCGTCGCAGAGAATCATCAATACATTGCGTGTTAGCCCTGCGGAAGTTTCGATGATGTAGGGAATGTATCTTTCGTTATTGTTGTCCTGATCGATATACTGCATATCTTTGCCGGAGAACTGTGAATGGCGGCTGAGATCGTAGTCGGTGCGGTTATGCACGCCTTCAAGTTCGCGCCATCCCATCGGGAAAAGATATTGAATATCGTAGGCGTCTTTCGCGTAATGAGCAAGTTCGTCAGATCCGTGCTGATGCCAGCGAAGATGATCCATTTTTATGCCGAGTTTTTCATAATACGCCCAGCGCTGTTTGCGCCATTCATTGAACCATTCTTCGTCTGTGCCTGGTTTTACAAAGTACTGCATTTCCATCTGCTCGAATTCACAGGTGCGGAAAATAAAGTTTTTGGTGACAATTTCGTTGCGGAACGCTTTGCCGACCTGAGCGATACCAAACGGGATTTTCATTCTGTTGGACTGAATAATATTTTTATAATTAACATAAATACCCTGGGCGGTTTCGGGGCGCAGATAGATGACGCTTGCCGTATCTTCGGCCGGACCGATGTGAGATTTGAACATTAAATTAAATTTTCGGGTGTCGGTTAATTCGCCGCCGCAGTCGGGACATTTTTTTGCCGCAAGGTTTTCTTCCGGTATCATGTCCGCGCGGAAACGGGATTTGCATTTTTTGCAGTCAACCAAAGGGTCGGTAAAATTCTCAACATGACCGGACGCTTCCCATGTGCGAGGATGCATTAAGATAGCCGCGTCCAAACCCGCGATATTATCATGAAGGCGAGTCATTTCTTTCCACCACATCGCCTGTATTCTGTTTTTTAGTTCAATGCCGAGCGGACCGTAATCCCATGCTCCGCTTTGACCTCCGTAAATTTCTGATGACTGAAAAACAAAGCCCCGCCGTTTTGCCAGCGAAGTGATTTTTTCCATCGTTGCTTTGCCTTCATATTCCGTTAATTCTGACATAGAGGCATTGTACAAGAGAACAGAAGGTTTGGGAATTACCCGTAATACTTCCATAATAATTTACATTTGCTTCTTTATTGATTGATTCTTTTGTTGTATTATATTAAAATGCACTGTTGGAATCACTTAAAAACAGGCTTTCTTATATTAAGAGGTATATTTTATTATGGTGAAAATTCCGCAATCCTCAGGAATAAAAACAAAATCAATTGTTTACACTATAATTCCGGTTATAGCCAGTTTTATTATTATATGTTCCATTATGTTTGTTGCGTTGAACAGATCCCAGAGAAACAGAGTAGCGGCGGAATTCAGGAATATTGCCGGAAAATATACAAGTATCTTTGAAAACAGAATAAACAGTTCTATTGATTATTTGTCATTTATTGCCGACATTCTGGAATTTCAGGTCAGAGAAGGTTTAACTGACAGGGAAACATTGCAAAAATTGCTGTTTGATATTTTTAAAAGTCATCATAGCATTAACGGCTCCAGTATTTATTTTGAACCGGATATGTATGACGGCAGAGATGCCGAATACACGGGTACTCAATACGGAACCGGGCATTCCGGAAGAATTAGTTTTTATTACCGCCGTATTGACGGAGAGACATCTTATTTGCCGCAAGCTTTTGATAATGAGATTGAATTTAGTCAACCGTATTACGTTGACGCAAAACAATTAAACGCGCCTGTTTACACAGGACCGTCAGTATTTGAATTAGACGGCGAAGATGTATTCATGCTTGTTATCACATATCCGGTACGCAACAGCCGCAATGAATTTATCGGAGCGGTTACCGCTGATATTCACCTTGGGGATATTTACGCGCAGCTTCAGGCGGAAGAGATTTATGATACAGGTTTTATCCTCATTACCAATGAAAAGAATCAATTAATTTATAGTCCGGTATTTGAGAATATCGGCATGTATTTTAATGAAACGGGATGGCATAACAATGCTCAATTAACAACCGGAAATGTTGAATTTATCCATGCCAGATCCATCCTGAATAACAAAAAATCTCTTGTTGCTGTCAGCGTAACTCATATAGCGCAGCTCCGCAGTAATTTTTTTATTTCTGTTGCCGCTCCACTCTCGGAGATCAATGCGGAAGGAACCCGGTTATTGTTCATCGTTATAACGCTCAGCATGATTATCCTGACGCTGATAGCGCTGTTTTTGCTGTTTCTGATAGACAATATGACAAAGCCGCTGGAAGAATTTACGGAAATCGCCGACAGAATTGCCAAAGGCGATTACAGTTTCAGGATAAACGGCAGTTACAAGGATGAATTCGCTGTTCTTAAAAGCACTGTTAACGTAATGGCTGAACGTATCGACAGCCATATGGATGAGTCCGCCAAGACGCTCAAAATACTTCAGCATATATTATCCGGTATTGACGCTTATGTTTATGTCTCTGTTCCCATAACAGGCGAACTGTTATTTATAAATGATAAAATGAAAAAAGCTTTCAACATTAACAATGATGCAATCGGGCAGCACTGTTATAAAGTTCTGCAGGAAGGAATTGATGAAATTTGTGATTTCTGTCCGTGTTACAAGCTTGAGGAAAATCCGGATCAGCCTATTGTATGGGAAGAGTACAATACCAAAACAAAACGTTTCTATCATAACACAGACTGCTATATCGAGTGGCTTGGCGGCGTCAAGGTTCATCTTCAGCATTCGGTAGATGTTACCGATCTTAAAAAGATTACCGAAGATAAAATCAAGGCGGAGAGTGAAGCGCGTGAATTGATCCAGAAAAAAGAACAGGCGGAAGAAACATCACGGATGAAATCTGTTTTTCTTGCCAGTATGAGTCATGAAATCAGAACCCCGATGCACGGGATTATAGGGTTCTCAGAGCTTGCACTTGACGATAACATATCAGCAAAAACCAGAAACTATTTATCAAAAATTAATACAAGCGCAGAAAGCCTTCTTATGATTATCAATGATATTCTTGACGTATCAAAAATTGAAGCCGGTAAAATGGTGCTGGAAAAAATTCCGTTTGATGCAAGCAATGTTTTTAAACTTTGCCGCATGATTGCTTCTCCCAAAGCTAGGGAAAAAGGCTTGACTCTGTTCAGTTACGCCGAACCGTCTATTGGCAGAATGCTGCTTGGAGATCCGACAAGGCTGCGTCAGGTGCTTCTTAATCTGCTTTCCAATGCAATCAAATTTACAAATAACGGAATAGTTAAACTTTTATCTGCAATTACCGAAAAAACCGAAAATACAATCACCATGCGTTTTGAAGTCAAAGACAGCGGTATTGGAATGACCGAAGATCAAATTAAAAGAATATTCCAGCCGTTTATGCAGGCGGATGACAGTACAACACGCAAGTACGGCGGAACAGGGCTTGGGCTTACAATTACTAAAAGTTTCATTGAAATGATGGGCGGTATACTGGAGGTTGAAAGCAGTTACGGTCTTGGCAGCAGATTCAGTTTTTGCATTACATTTGACACAATAGATGTAAAAACCGCTAATACTCATGTTAAAACTGCAATACAAATAGATGAAAAACCTGTTTTTGACGGTGAAATTCTGGTCTGTGAAGACAATGTTCTTAATCAAATGGTTATAAGCGACCATCTATCCAAAGTAGGTTTAAAGGCAGTCATTGCAGGAAACGGGAGGATTGGACTTGATCTTATAAGAAACCGCATAAAAAATAATGAAAAGGCATTTGATTTGATTTTTATGGATATTCATATGCCGGAAATGGACGGTCTTGAGGCATCCAAAATACTTCTGGACATGGGCAATAAAATTCCTGTGATTGCCCTGACTGCGAATATAATGTCAAATGACAGAGAAACATATTTTGAAGCAGGAATGTGCGAATGTTTGTCCAAACCTTTTGTTGCGCATGATTTATGGGTGTGTCTTCTTAAATATTTAAAGCCTGTCAGCACCATAGCAATTAACCGGGAAACCTATAACGTTGAAGAAGAAGATCAGCGTGCGGAACTGATATCAGTCTTTGTGAAAAATAACCAGACTACTGTCAGTGATATAAACAATGCTATTGAAGCGGGAGATTTTATACTTGGACACAGATTGGCTCACACATTAAAGGGAGTTGCAGGGATTATCGGAGTGCCTGACCTTGCGGATGCTGCCCAAAATGTAGAACAATCTCTCTCCACAGGCAAAACAGAATCTTTAACTGAGCAAATGCATATACTCAATAAAATATTGAATAAAACGCTTGTTGAACTTACGCCATTTATACAGGATTATGCGGATAAAACAAGGAATAAAAGTTTAAACGAGCCGTTTGACAGGAAGCGCGCGCTTAAGCTTCTTGATACCCTTGATTTGCTGCTTGCGTCTGATAGTTTTGACAGTTTAAATCTTGTAAATGATTTGAGAATGATCCCTGAATCAGAACAATTGGCGGATCATGTAGAGAACATGAAATTTAAAGAAGCGCGTGAATTGCTTGCTGATTTCAGGAAACGTATGGAGAACGAATCATGAACAATAAAAAAATTCTTGTAATTGATGATGAAAAAATGAATATAATATCTCTTGCGCATTTTTTGAAACCGCAGTATGAACTCATTGTCGCAGTGGACGGGGTTTCCGGGTTTGAGGCGGCGGAAAAACATATACCTGATATTATTTTACTTGATATAATTATGCCGGAAGCCAGCGGTTTTGATGTTCTTGTAAAGCTTAAAGGATCAGAAAAAACCAAAAATATACCTGTAATATTTCTGACCGGATTAAACAGCGCGGAAGATGAAGAAAAAGGTTTGTCCCTCGGCGCCGTAGATTTTATTTCCAAACCGTTTAATAAATCCCTTGTTAAGGCAAGAATCGATACGCATTTAAAAGTATCAGAATTTGTTTCGCTGATTAAAAAGCTTGGCAAATATATTGAAAATGACGCTTCCGCAGCTGATTTAACCGCCGGGATAAACCGCCTGCTCGCGGAGATGAGCTGACGGTTTTAGATGAACAGCCTTAAAGCTAATTCAGCAGAGGGTTATATCCCCGATAACAAAATTATCTTACCGATGCGTTAAAACGCGTCTGTCTGCGGGCGGAGTTGTCAGCCACTCTGAAATTACCGACTGTTCTTTCCGCGTTTGCAATGCGCTGGGCGGGAGTTGGATGAGTTTTATTAAAACCTCCGGCAGTTCCGCTTTGAACAGTGTTCAGTTCTCTCAGCATAGCAATAAGAGCCGGCGGATTATATCCTGCGGATGCCATAAGGCTCATGGCAGTATTATCTGCTTCAAATTCCTGATCCCGTGAGTAACCGTTATTTACAAGGGTAAGTACAATTTCCCCGACAGATTCATTAAATACATCGGTTAACTGGTTAACATCCATGCCGGCTGCTACCCCGGCTGCCGATGTTCCGGTTATTAAAAGCGCCTGTGTGATTCGGCTTGTTTTTATTGCTTTAATACTGTGCTGCAGCTGAATATGCGCAACTTCATGTGCAATTACGCTGGCAAGCGCATCTTCTGATTTGGCAGCGCTGATGAGTCCTCGTGTAAGAAAAATATGCCCGCCTGAAGTCGCAAAAGCGTTAATTTCATTGCTGTCCAGTATAACTACATGATAACCGTTAAAAACGTCCGGACGGGGTGAGTTGATGGTAATTGCGGAGCAAATAAGATTTAAATAGGATGTAAGCGCCGGATTTCCATTCCAGATTCTGTATGAATTAAGTATATTGGCGGCTACAGCGCGGCCGATATAATACTCCTGTTCGGGAGTGATTTCTTCAGCGGCATTGCCGATAGCTCTTGCGGACTGGCTGATTGCATCAGCGGTGTTTTGATTTATGATTCCTGCCGCTCCCGCCGCTCTTGCGCCTGCATCCAAAAGCCTTGAAGATGTCTGACAGGAAAGGGTTAATCCTGTAAAAAGAAAAAATACAAATATAAAAGAAATTATTTTAGTTTTCATCAGTTATCCCCCATTGAAAGCAGACCTTCTTCAAGGAAGCGTCTTAGACCTGCTTCACTTACGATTACGGCTTCAACCCTGTCTACATCCGTATAATTTAAATTTCCCTGTTTTTTGTAGGTATCTTCGACTTCCTGATTAAATCCTTTTCCGGCTAATGCGGTTTCCCTTGCTGTCACTGTTGCCGTGTTTCCGGATATAATCTGTCTTGCGGAAAGATTAGATGACGGAGTCCATCCGGTTATTGAAGCATTTGCGGCGCTTCGTACCTCCACAAAGTTACCGCTTACCTGCAGCACTGTGACACGGTCTCCGTATCCCAGTGTTCCCCTGCTGCCTGCGAAAAATCCTGTAGAGGATTTTAATGTGATTGTTTTTACTGCCACATACAATGTGCCGCCTCTGGATACTTGAGCGGCTGCAAGCCCTGCGGCAAACAAAACAAGACAAAAAACAATAAAAGTTTTTTTCATTTTTACACCTCTCTATTGTTATATTCCTACAGTTGAAAATAATCAACTATTTGAGGCTTTTCCAAAAAAGCGAAACACCGGTTCGAAAGTTTCGGCAAAGCCTCATTTTTCAGTCAGATTATCTACACCATTATCCCACACTTTCACGTCAGGCGGAGAAGAAATAAATTTTATACATCTGTTAAGATATTTCTTTGCGGCATTATCTTCCTTGTTATCCGTGCAGATTGCATGAAAAATATCACGGGCGGCATTAAAATCCCGCTTTTCATAAAAACTAAAAGCCTGCTCCCAGTTTTTTACCATATTTAACAATTCAGGCGCCGCTTCAGAAGCGATATCAAGCAATTCATAAAGACGCAAAGGCGTATTAATTCCAACAACGCGCACTCTGCTCAGAGGCCGCAGAACAAATTCATCTTTTATGTGGTTCCTTGTATATTCGCTGATTAATATGCCTCCTGTATCATATTGTTTGTTTACTCCCTCAAGGCGCGCCGCAAGGTTAACAGCGTTTCCCATAATTGTATAATCCATCTTGTTGGGAGTGCCCATATTGCCTACAACCATATCGCCTGTATTCATTCCAATTCTTGTAAAAAGGGGGCAGGGGTCATCAATGCCGTATATTATTCTCTTTGCAGCTAACGCTTCCATTACTTCCGGGGTTACAAGCCCGTTTGTCAGCGCCTCTCTGTTGACTTCTTTCTCCGCTTTTTTCATGTTTATAACGGCGCGGCAGGCAAGAGAGGCATGGTTTTCCATGTGAAGCGGCGCTCCGAAAAATGCAATAATCGCGTCCCCTTCGTACTTGTCAATTGTTCCCTGATTATCAAGCACAATATTGCTCATTCTGGTCAGATAAAAATTCAGCAGTTCTACAAGTTTTGCGGGATCGCCTAACGCTTCGGAAATTGTGGAGAATGCGCGGACATCGGTAAAAATTGCGGTCATTTCCCTCTTTTCACCGCCGAGTTTAAGCTGGGAAGGATCATGTATGATTTGATCTATTACTTTGGGGGAAAGATATTGAGAGAAAGCGGACTTTATAAAACGTTTTTGGCTGCCTTCCGTCGCGTAATTGTAAAGGGTAACGGTTATAAAGGATGTCAGTATTCCCGCAAGGTAACTAACCATGGGAATCCAAAGACCGCCCCGCTGATAAGCGATAAAAGAACCGGTTATAACCGCGGTAATAATTATTATTGTTCCTCCCAAAGTCAGCGGGATGCGGTTTGAAAACATTGTAAGAAAAACTATCACAGCGATTACAGCCAGCAGAATTAAAAGATTCAGCCATTCTTCGCTTTCACGGATAAAATCCCCCATCAGCATATTGTCCAGCATTGTTACGTGACATCCTACGCCCGGGTATACGGAAGAAATCGGCGAGGAAAAAATATCAAAAAGCCCCTGGGCGTAAAACCCGAAAAAAACATAGGTATTCTGAAAATTGGCAAGCCTGTAAACGGGTTCTTCTCCTTTTTTTACCGCCTCGGCGCTGAGAAGAATATCCATTGCCCTGTAGGGAATGTATCTGTCCAGATCTCCCCTGAAACGAAGCAGCGCATAACCGTCTTTATTGACAGGGATGGAAATATCTTCCCATTCTATAGCTTTTGATTTTTCATTGTAGCGGATTTGACTGCTCTTTCCTGAAACAAGCAGAGAAGCCGCGGAAAGCCCCGGCACAGCTCTGCCGTCAAACATGGAAAACGGCTTTAACCTGCGGTAAATTCCGTCAGAGTCAGAAGTTCCCGTTACGCTTCCCAGAGCTGCGGCGGTTTCACTTAAAACAGGAATAGGAAACTGACCTCTTTCGTATGTTCCTACGCTGAACTTATCAATCAAGGAACCGAAGTTTTCAGGCTGAAACAGGGGTTTGTCATAACCCGGCCATGACTGCTCGCTTCCTGTTTGGCTGCTGAAAACAACTGCCTGTACGACATGACCGAAATTACCGGAAGCTTCGGCAAATACAGCGTCGTCTTCCCTTGCGCTTAAACTGTGAAGATTATTTATAATATTCATAAACAGCGCTCCCGCTTCCCTGCGCTGTCCTTCGGTTATTGCAAGCTGGGCTGTTTCCAGATTGTTAATCATGTTATCGAGTATCTCGTCCTGTCTTGCATTGCGGTATACGGAAGGTTCAGAAAAAATTACGTCAAAGGCAATTGATTTTGCGCCGGAAAGATTTAAAAAATCGATAATTTCCGCATAAGCCTGCCTTGGCCATGGCCATCCCCATCCCCGTTCCCGCTGCGCCCAGTCAAGACTGTCCTGATCTGCGACAATTAAAACAATTTCATCGGAGGGACGGCTGTAAATGGAATCCGCCCAAAACCTGACACGGAAATCATAAGACTTGTATTCCAGAAAATGGAAAATACCCAGTAAGTGCATACCGGTAATCGTTCCGAAAACCAATACTGCGATAATAAATGCTGTAAATTTTTTTCCTATTTTCCTCTTTTTCCCCATATTACTACCCTTTTTACATGATTTGTATCATAATTATTAAAGGAGTCTATCATGGATAATAAACAAAATAAATTAGCCTTCAAATGGATATGGATTACTGCAACATCTGTATTTTGCCTGTTATTTACTTTTGCGTTGATTCCCGGAGCGGCAGCGCAGGCAAATTCTTCTTCAACAGGAAGCTCAGCACAGATAAGGAATTATTCCAATACAATGCAAAGCGTATTTGATTTTATAATGCGCAGTTATGTGGAGGAAGTGGATCCCCAAGTGCTTTTTGAAGGCGCAATGAACGGAATGTTCAACGCGCTTGAGGACCCCTATTCAGCCTTTTTAACAGAAACTGATATGAGAGACATGAGCCATACAACCCAGGGAAGTTTCGGCGGCGTCGGGCTTCATATTTCAAAACCTACAGTCCCAAGACCTGACGGCAAGCCGATGTGGGTCGAAGTTGCAGCTCCTATCGAAGGGACTCCCGGATGGCGGGCAGGAATAAACCCCGGCGATTTTATCATTGAAATTAACGGTATACCCACAGAAACAATTAATATGGAAGAAGTGCTTGGAATGTTACGAGGGACGCCGGGCGAGCAGGTAAGATTGATCATAAAACGCGGAGAAAGAATGGAATTTCCGGTTACATTAACAAGGGCGATTATCGAAGTACCGACTGTCAGACACTCGATGATCGGCGACACCGGTTATTTAAAACTGATAACTTTTACGCCGATGACAGTGGGCAGAGCAAGGGAAGCAATTGAAGAATTTAAAGAAAAAAATTATCAGCATTTGATTCTTGATTTGCGTTATAATTACGGCGGACGGCTCGATTCGGCGGTTGATATCGCTAACCTCTTTCTTGACGGAGGGTTGGTTGTGCGTACCAGATCCAGAATCCCTTCGGAAAACCGTGAATTCAATGCAAAACGCTCGACATTTATTTCTGAAGAAATTCCTGTTATTGTTTTGATAAACAGGGCTTCCGCTTCAGCGTCGGAAATTGTCGCCGGCGCTTTAAAAGACCGAGGCAGGGCGTATTTGGTCGGGGAAAATACATTCGGCAAAGGCTCTGTACAGCAGGTTTTCCCCCTTAACAATAACGGCATGAGGATAACTACCGCGCATTATTATACGCCCAGTGACGCAAATATTGATAAAATCGGGATTCCGCCGGATCGTGAAATAAAATTCCCTGAATATACGGAAGAAGACGCAGAAGAATTAAACAAGCTTATCAATGCGAACAGAATACCGGAATTTGCAGGACAAAATCCGCAGGCAAACTCAGCCCAGATTGAGGCTTTTGCGGAAAGACTTGAAAGGGAATACAACCTGGAACTTACACTGTTAAAACGGATGATCAGAAACGAACTGCGCCGCACAGAAATCGCTCCGGTTTATGATTTGGACTATGATATCCAATTACAGGAAGCGATTAATATTTTACAAAGCGGCGATTATCATAACCTGATGTATAATGCAAAATCGATAAAAGCGCTGCAGGATGAACTGCTGCAGGCAATGGAAGAAAACAATTTCGCATTAGCTTCATAAAGCAGTGAAGCAGTTTATACTCAGTTCCATGCCGGACAGAAATAAAACTGTACGGCTTGAAAACAATGATTACCGTTACCTGGTTCGTGTAAGGCGGCTTGCAGTCGGAGAATATTTTCCCGCTCTTCTTCCAAACGGCGAAGAAACATTAATACAGGTAACTTCTATAGAGCATAATACCTTAACCGGAATATGCGGCGCCGTACAAAGAATCCCGGGCAAAGAGAAAGGACTAGATGAAGATGTTCTGCCGCCAATTATACTGTTTCAGGCTCTGCCCAAGGCGGACAAAATGGACTTGATTGTGCGGCAGGCGGCGGAAAGCGGGATTACGGAAATTGTTCCGTTTGTATCTGAATTTTCCGTAGCAAAAACAGACGCATCGGGGCAGAAATTCAGCCGATGGGAGAGAATTATTAAGGAAGCCAGGCAGCAGAGCGGATCTAAAATAATGACTGCCATCCGCCGCCCGTTAATGAAAGAAGAATTATTCAGTTATTGGAATAGTATAAAAACGCCTGTTTCCCCTGCGCTGCTGTTTCATCATTCAAGGGGGGTTGAACAGAAAAGCTTACACAGTTATCTTAATAATGTTACAAAATGTTTATCCTGTAAGCAAATTGTGGCGCTGGTTATTGGACCGGAAGGAGGATTTTCGGAAGCTGAAGTTTCCCTCTTTCTGGAAAACGGCTTTAATCCGTTTACAATCGGAGATACAATTTTAAGAACAGAAACTGCCGCTCTTTATTGTACGGCGGCAGTTAAAATTTTATTATTGGAGAGAGATTCGTGGGAATTGAGTATAGTGAAAAACCACAGCGTGTAAGCCTGTTGAAAGTCCCCGTTGATATTATACCGCCCGAACAGCTAGGTCCTTTTTTATTTGATATACTCAAGGATGAAAAGGAGCATAATTTAATTCTTCTTTCCCTCTGGGATTTATTACGGGCAAGAAGAAATAACGACTACCGTTCCTATGTAATGAGCGCCTCGCTTGTTGTTCCCATTTCAAAAAGCATTATATCCGGCATCAAATTCCTTACCGGGGAAAAAGCGTTTCGTTATATGCCTTTCGATTTTATAATCAGCGTACTGACAAATCTCGAAAAACGCGAATACTCCTGCTACCTTCTTGGAGGGAAGACAAAAGTCCTTTTAAAAACAGAAAAAAATCTAAAGCTGACTTTTCCAAAATTACGCATAGTCGGACGTTTTCCCGGCTCTTTTAAAAAACAGGATGAAGCGACCATTATTCAGGCAATCAGGAAAGCATCCCCATCTTTGCTTCTTGCAGGCAAGGGCATCAGGAGCGGAGAACGCTGGATTGCGAAAAACAACGCTTTGCTTGGGAAAGGAATGCGGCTCTGGTGCAGCGATATCTTTGATGTTTTTGCGGAGAGAAAAAAACATCCGTCACACGCCGCTTTTGACAGAGGTCTTGAATGGCTGGGATACTGTTTTTACAGCCCTTTTAAGTTATTTAGAGTTTTTCCCTATTTCTATTACAAATTTTTATTGGTAATATACAAGCTTTTTAAAAAGCCGTCCTGATTCTGCAAAGTCAGATGACCCCTCTACTGATACATTATCATAACAGGTCTGGGATTAAGCGCGTATACTTCGCTTGGCGTCATAATCGGTCTATCAAAACCTGCGCCTGGTATTTCAAAGTTGTAAAATAATTTAAAACCCTTAAGGGGCATATTCTCAGCCCGCGCATTAAACGCATAAGTATCGCGCTTCATTGAAGGAGTGCCAATGCCGTCCATACAGTGAATAAATCTCACCCTTTCAAAATCAGTTCTTACATTTTCACGATTCCGGATCATTATTGAATTAAACTGATGTATTACAAGCATACGTTCTCCGGGAAGATTATTCTGTATCAGATAGTCCTGAATAATCTGCTGGGCTAGATTTAATTCTTCCGCTGTAACATAACCAATTTCCGTCATTGGTTTTGTTGTACGCCATTCCGGGTCCAGAGCAAGATGCACATTGGGATAACGCAGATACGGAAGCAGTCTTCTAAGGGAAGTTATCGGATCATAACGTCCGATTTGATGATCAATAAAAACCAATATATTGTTTTCAAGGCCATATTCAATATAAGGCATCAGAACTGAGTCTCTCATTATTCCAATCTCGCCCTCAGGCCAGACAGTCCCGTAAATCAGGTAGAACGCTTTTTGAATTTTCCGCCCTCCGGCTGTTTCATATTCGGCGGCAAGAGAAGTGAGCATTTTATCAAGTTCTTCAATTGGGTAGCGCCCTAAAATTCCCATGTTCCGCGAACTTGGGTGCCCGTAATATGCCAGAACATCATGATCTGACAGAATAGAAAACTGAAACTCCGGTAAATTTTCCGTAGTGTTAATATATTCAGTATCCGGCGCTAAAGTGTAATTTTCCTGCGATGCTGAACAAAAAATGAAAGGCAGAAGAACTGCAAAAAACAAAAATCTTTTTTTATTTATCATTGTTATTCATTATCGGTAAAGAAACCGGAAAAATTCAATGCGGTATGTATATTACAGCCACAAATGTATCTTGTGAAGCTTTGAACAAATCAACCATGTGCCGAATGATAAAAAAATTATACCCGCAACAGTACCTGCCCAGCTATCAGTTCCAAGAAGCATGTTTCTCCCTGTCAGGGCAAGCGCAACCCCAATCCCGGCAAAGATATATTCTCTTGAACCGCGGACTTTTGCCGCCGCAAAAAAAGTAACTGAAGTAATAATTAAAACAATTCCTTCGATCATCCTGAAAAATGATGAATAACCTATTATCATATTCAAGCCGGTATCCCAGCTGTGAATATCAATCGGGACGGCATAAACGACAACAACGACGGCAATTGTTAATATCATGATGATATTCCGGGTTTTTTGCGCCTCAAGCCCTGCTGCGCACACGCTTGCGGTAAAAAGGGAGAAAAGACCGAAAAATCTTGCGAAAAGCAGCAGACGGAATGCGATTAATATATAAAACGACGGAAAAATATAAATTAAATGCAGGGGAAGAATAAGACGGATAATCTCAAAAGAAAAAGAAATTGTAAAAAATGAAATATAAATGATTTCCGGGGCGGAAGTCCGTTCGAAAAACGAGTGAATTAAAAAAATCCCGATTAATGAAAACAGAACTGCCAATATCAGTGATACATGAACGGCATAATAATTATTTTCCAGAAACCATCCTGTTAAAATCCTGAAAAAATTCATGGGACGGCGGGAATTTTCTTCCGTCAAGGGATAAACAGGCATTGTCAGCAGAGAAGCAAGTATAGTCAAAAGGGTTATAACAGAACAAAAAACAATGCCTGCTTTAAAAAAGGCGTTTCTTTCGGAAAGCGTCATAAATTTGAGTCTAACTTAATGAATAATTTATCACAAGCCTTCGCGTTAAAATGAATACTATTTCTACAGTTTTAAAAAATTATTTCCGATAATGGGAACTAAGGGGAACTCTATGTCATTAAAAAAAACAATAATTGCAGTCATAATCATTCGTTTAACCTGCGTTTCCGCCTTGTGGGGAGGAGATACAGCCGTTTTTGTTGATCTGGGTTTCTCGCCGGACGGGCGTACATATATGTTTGGTCAGTACGGAGTGCAATCGTCTTCCTTAAGACCGTGGGCTGAACTGTTTGTTGTGGACATGAATACAAACAATTTTGTTCCGAACGGAAGAGTAACCTATACGCAGAATTCTCCGATAAATGCAGGGCAGGACGGTTCAGGGATTTTCTACCAGCAGCTTGCCAATAATTCAGATTTAACAAACCGTTACAATATCAATTTCCAGAACCAGGGTCAGCCTCTTTATATTTCCAGAAATGAAAACCCTTCGCCGCGCGGAGAAACAATAGATTTTCGTGATTTTATTTCCGGCAACAGCTTTAAAGCGCAGTTAGTTCCTGCAATAACAGGCAGCGGGCAGAATACAAGCTCACGGTTTCATATAAACCTTGAAGTCAGCGCCCCTGACGGTCGTACAAAAAATTACACTGTCGGCACTCCCCAGTTTGCCAGACAGAGAATCACCCAATACAACATTAAAAGAGTAATTGTTGATTCTTCGGGCTCTTCCGTTATTTTTGTTATTGAAATGCGGCGTATTGCGGAAAACGGGCATGATATCCGTTACATGGTCGAGGCTGTTAGGTTATAAACGCCGGAAAATAGAAAAATAAAAATAAAATTATCATATTCTTCATAGACGTTATGCGCTGTCATGTGTTTTCCTTATGACATATGACAAATAATATCTTTTCGATGCCTTTAACAAATAAAAATCAAGTGTCCATGAAGAAGAAATTTATTTTTTTCTCCTTTGGCTTGTTTATTTTGATTTTTCTTCTGGGAAGCGCAGTTTTTATTTTTCTGATGAGACAGATTTTGCATAACAACTCGGGGTATGAACTTATAAAAACCGCGGAACTTGAACGCCTCAGGCTGGAAGCGTCCGTGAACAGCGAAATCGCAGTTATTCTCAAAATGGCAAATTCGCCGCTTGTAAAACGTTATTTTTCCAATCCCGGAAATCACGAACTGAGAAAACTGGCTTTTGATGAAATAGAAGCGTACAGCCTCGCGCTGGAAGGAAAATCTGTCTTTTGGCTGAATAAATACGACAGGGTTTTTTATTCCGCGGATTACGCTCCGTATACAGTTGATCCTGATAATCCTGAAAATTTCTGGTATAACAAAACGCTTTATGAAACGGAATTTTATGATTTTGCCATCTATTATAATCCTGATCTTAATACTACAAGACTTTGGATTAACGCTCCTGTTTTTGACAATGATAAAACCCCTTTAGGAATGGTTGGAGCCGGCATTAACCTGACAAAATTTATCAATGAAATATACATGAATTACTCAAGGTCTGCTGATCTGTATTTTTTCAACTCCTCAGGGGAAATCACCGGAGCGCGGAATATTGAACTTGCAGCTAATAAGGTCAGTCTGGAAAAAGAGCTTGGGAATACCGGTTTGGAAATCCTTGCTAAAATTGATGAATTAAAAAACGGCGAAATAATCTACTTTTATACCAGGGATGAAGACGGGGTGGCAGTTCTCGGCGCCATTCCGGCTTTAAACTGGTATATAACCGCAGTTTACCGTTTTACAACCGGAGAAGCCCTGCAAACCGGAATGACTGTGCTTTTCGCGGTTATGATGGCGGTTATTTTTTCCATATTGGCAATCTTAAATATTTTTGTAACCAGGCTGCTGGAACCGCTTTACAGTATCGTAAAGGAGATAAGTCAGATTTCTAGCGACTGGGATTTAAAGCGGCAGAAAGAAGATGCAAGGAGAAATGAAATACAAACTCTCGGTGAATTTTTGAGTATGACAATGATTGATCAGCTTACAGGGATTTACAACAGGCGTTTTTTTGACGGAAACATGAAAAAGATAATCAAATCCCTGTCCCGTACAGACGGCAGCCTCAGTTTATTAATGATAGACATTGATTTTTTTAAAAATTACAATGACACTTACGGTCATGATATGGGCGATACCTGCCTTAAAAATGTTGCATCCATTATTTCCAAAAGCATAATAAGAGAAGACGACTTTGCGGCAAGATACGGCGGAGAGGAATTTGCCGTTGTGCTGCCGAATACCAAAGAGAACGGAGCGTCCGTTATTGCGGAAAGAATTTTAGAAAATGTTCGTAACCGCGGCATACCGCATAAAAACAGCAGCGCGGCTGATTATGTAACTGTTTCAATCGGGGGTACTACAGGCACAGTAAAACATTCGCAAAATGCAAGTCATTACGTTAAGTTTGCCGACTCTGCGTTATATAAGTCAAAACAAAATGGACGCAATCAATATACTTTTGAACGCTTTATTGAAAACGAACTGTAATCTGTGTTTCCGGTTCATTAGTGTCTGTCTATAATGCGGACACATTATGTGCAAAATCTATTTAAACACAAAAAAGCTTTCAGGCGGTCCCAGATATGACTTTAAAGGTTCCATGTTTTTTTTGTATATTAAAATTCTTTCAAGTATAAGCCCTGCTTCCAGCGCGCTTATGGAAATCTCCTGAACGCCTTTTTCGAGCGTGAGTGATGTCTTATTGACGCGTATATTATCAAGTACGCCCTGACACCAGTTCCTGTCTGAAGGATTTCCTGCCCTGAAATCCGCAGGAACAGCGGTAATAATTTGTTCCGCGTTTGCAGGGTCTGTAAGAAGGAAACGCAAAGGGCGTTTATTTTGTACGGAATTTACAGGAGTAGTCCATATTTCGGCTGTATAACAGCCTGCTTCTTCAATCAGGAAACGGTAAAAAAGAGCAGGCTTGTTTTTTTCTCCCTGGCAATGTTCCGTGAAATCTGCGGTAGTCGGGAATACTTTCATGCCGCATCCGCTTCTGCCGTAATTTTTAAGCTCAATGAAACCGCAGCCGGATACATCTTTTCTGCCGGAAAAATGATTGGCTTCCATAACAATTACTCCGTTATTTTCAAGGAATGTCATTGATGGCAGATTATTTATACTTACGGCTTTTGCTTTAATTTCAACCGCTATCACAGTCTCTTTATCCTTTATAAGCAGCCGCGCAGTTTGTATTTCATCTGTTAGTTTCTGCCTGTTACAGCGCAGAACTATTTCCCCTTGAGATTCTACTGTGCCTTTAAGGGGACTTATTTCAAGCCAGTCGAATTGTGCATTCGTTTCGATAACATAATCGATACTGCCGATGCCGTCATTGGCTATTTCCAGTATTACTTCGCTGTTTCCGGCGTAAAGAAAATCGTCAATTTTTATTGTTTCAGGACTGCCGTAAGTCTTTGAGCAGATTCTTTCACTGTCTTTCCGTGAGACAACCATGCGGGGTTTGTAAACCGGCTCAACCTGAATCCGCAAAGGATACCTGTGGTTGTCTTCGTTCCATTTGACAAAACCGATATGCTGTTCAAGCTCCATGCCCTTCCATTTGCCGTTTCTGAACAATGCGAATTCTTCAGACAGAGCGCGGTCTTTCTCAATGCATTCTGTAATGCAAGCGGCGTAATTGTTTGCGGTTTTTTTGCCCTGGTTTGCGTAATGTCTGTTTTTTCCCGCGAATAAATTCATCTTTAGAAGATTAACGCTTGCTTTAGCCGGAAAGTAAATCATGCTGTAATATGCGGTTTTTGCCGGCTCTGGAATTGAAGAATATACTTCTTCATTTATGGTTTCTATACTATCCGCAAGAGCCAGCATTCTGTCAGTTTCTGAATAATGGCACGGATGGTAAATACCGGCATTAAGCGCCTCCGGACGTCTCATTGCATTCATTCTTATGTATCCATGAAGAACACGCGCCATCTTTTCGCGGGCTTTAATATCAACGGCAGGAAATGTTTTTTCCAGCCACATCACAGTAAAAGTTTCTATATTGTCCTTAGAACCTGTTCCCCATTTTTCAAAATCATAGGCAAGCTCCATGAAATATACAAGCGGAACTTCGTTAAATTTTAAATCGCCGGCATTGACAATCCATACATCCCTGATCCCGTAATCATAAGCCATGCACATCTGTTCCCATGTCCTTTCAAATGAAGTTGACGGCATCCATTCATAAGATACAGGTCCTCCGTGGTAATCAAAATGATAGTACATTCCGAACCCGCCGCTGCGCCCGCGTATTTCTTCCGACGGCAGTGTGCGCATAAAACCGAAATTATCCTCGCAGAGCATACAGATGACATTTTTCAGCTCGTCCCAGTCCTTTAAACCTTCTGTCTGTTCATTGCCGTAGAAATATTCTTCAACCTCTTTGTATAAGGCAAGCAGCTGCGGAACAGAGTTTATATCAGAATTGACGTGTTTTTTTATAAGTTCCCGCTGGTTTTTTATTATGTCTTTTAATAAATCAATATTGTCTTTGAGGGACGCATTGCCGCCGAGCATGGAACTGTCGCGTTCTCCGCGCATACCTATGGTGATAATTTTCTCGTATTTTCCGCTCCTTTTAAGCCCGTCTTCCCAGTACTTTAAAAGTCCGTTTTTATTTACATAATAATTCCAGTCGCTGCCGTATCCGGAATCCTTTCCTCTTACCTTGTCCCATTCTTCGCTTGCGCGGAGACAGGGTTCATGATGGGAAGCTCCCATTACTACGCCGTAAATATCCGCAAGTTCTTCGTTAAGATTTCCGGGTCCGTCAAGAGCAAACGATGAAGTCCACATCGCAGGCCAGAGGTAATTTCCCTTCAGGCGCAGCAGGAGTTCAAATACATGGTCATACATTTCCGCGGTGAAACCTCCAAAGCGCCCGAATGTCCAGTTCCCAAAGCATGGCCATTCATCGTTTATAAAGAAACCGCGGTACTTTACGCTTGGTTCTTTTGAAACAATTTCGATTTTTTTTGTAAATTCTATATTTTCTTTTTTAACAGGTTCCGCATCACCCCAGAAGTGAAGCGGAGAAACTCCGATAAATTCAGACAGGGCAAACATTCCGTAAATAGTACCGCGCTTGTCGCTGCCGCAGACAAGCAATGCTCCGTCAATCAACTTAAGCTGATAAACTTCCCTTTTGCCGCAGATTGCGACCGGGTCGAATTTGCCTTCACGTATCAGTTGTTCTGTGATTGGACTCTTGCCCAATGTCGCGAAAATTACAGTATTTTCGGAACCAACGGCGTTGGAAGCAACGATGCCGCCTTTAGGCGATTCTGTAATTTCAGGCAGTATCCCGCTTACTTTTTCAAAATCCAGCGCTACTTTTCGAGCAATTCGTTTTACGCCCTCAAAAGCTTCATTTTCTGCAATAAAAATAAATTTACTCATATTTACCCTCGTATAAATCCTGACTGCTGCGCTTTTTTTCTAAACCCGGTTAGTTTTGAAAAAGCCTCTGTTAATTTCAGTATATACAAATACCTGCATTAATATCATCCGGCTTTGTCAGTCCTTGCGAATAATTTAATCGCAGTCGCAAAAAACCCCAAACCAAAAACATTACAAAAGGCTCATTAAATGGTTTGCACAACACATGGAGAAGCTGTATACTGAGGTGAATAATCATTAATTAGTTGTACAGACTGCTTTTAAAAATTAGTACAGGAGAAAGGATATGACACAGGAAATTTCATCTGTTGATGCTGTTGATTTATTTAATAGAGGCAATACTGAAGGAATGCTGCATAATTTTCCGGAAGCTTTTGAATGCTTCCGCAAAGCTTCGGAACAGGGATATGCTCCGGCTTTAACAAATTTGGGATTTTTTTATGAAAAAGGGCTGGGCGTACCGCATAATTTTTTAAAAGCGGTTGAATGTTATAAAAAAGCGGCGGAGCAGGGGTACGCGCCGGCTCAATGTAATCTGGGATGGTGTTATGAAAGCGGCAACGGCGTAAAACAAAATTTAACGACAGCCATTGAGTATTATGTAAAAGCGGCGGATCAGGGATATGCGCCGGCTCAGGGGAATCTTGGTTTTTGCTTCGATAACGGGAACGGCATAGGAAAGGATTATACAAAAGCCGTTGAATATTACAGGAAAGCGGCTCTTCTTGGAAATGTGTTCTCTCAATATAATTTAGCAGAATGTTATGAAACCGGAAAAGGAGTAGCGCAGGATTATTCCAAAGCGATAGAATGGTACAGAAAATCAGCGGAACACGGGTATGCTCCGGCTCAGAATTACCTGGGCAACTGCTATGAAACCGGCAACGGTATGGAAAAAAATATCATTAAAGCATACGAGTGGTATAATCATGCCGCAATTCAGGGACATACCGGCGCGAAGAAACATCTTGAAAATCTTAAGAAACTTGGCGTTATTTAAATTTCTACCACGCCGTCATAAATCTTAACGCAATCGCCTGTCATGTAAATTGTATCGCCGTTGTAGTTTACAATAAGCTCTCCGCCGGGAAGCTGCACTTTGATATCCGCTCCCTTTTCGCAGTGTCCGTTAAGAACAGCGGCTACAGCGGCGGCGCATGCTCCCGTACCGCAAGCCTGCGTTTCGCCGCTTCCCCGTTCCCAAACGCGCATCTTTAAGTAGTTTTTGTCCATGATTTCGACAAATTCGGTATTTATCCTGTCCGGAAACAGCGGATCATTTTCGAATAACGGACCGATTGCGCGGAGATCCAGTTTGTCTACGCACGCCGCCGCGGAAGAACTGCAGAAAACAACAGCATGAGGGCTGCCTACTGAAATGCAAGTGACGGCGTACTGTATTCCTCCGATTGTCACCTGTTTTGCGATCACGTCTTCACCTGTTAGTTTTACAGGGATTTTTTCAGGTCTTAGTTCTGCGCTGCCCATGTTTACCTTGACAGATGAAACTTTTCCGTCCCTTGTGGAAACAGTCAATTCCCTGATGCCGCTTAGCGTTTCTATCTGCATTTTCCTTTTGACGACAATGCCGTTGTCAAAAAGATATTTTGCGGCGCAGCGCAGCGCATTGCCGCCTATGCTGTCTTCGCTGCCGTCAAGGTCGAAAATGCGTATTTTCGCGTCGGCAGTATCTGAACGCAGCAATAATACAATGCCGTCACCGCCGATTCCTGTGTGCCTGTCAGATAACAGCGCTGACAGGGATTCCGGCGAATTAATTACAAGATCAAAACAATTAATATAAATATGATCGTTGCTGCAGCCGTGCATTTTGGTAAAAGGAATCTTTACGCGGTCGCTTCTTAATTTGTTTATATCAACAAGTTCCGTATTTTTTTCGCTGTAATCGGAAAGCAGAGAGTCCGCAAGCGCGTTTGCCGTGTCAATCGATGTAAGACAGGGAATGCTCAATGAACAGGCTTTTCTGCGAAGTTTAACATCATCAAGCGCGGGATCTCTGCCTTTTTCCGATGTTGCTATGATATAGCTGATCTGCCCGCTTGCCAAAAGCGTTTCCGTATTGGTGTCAGGATTATCGCATATTTTATCAACCGGCTGAATATTGAACCCTTTTGCTTCAAGGAACCTTGCGGTGCCTCTTGTTCCGTAAAGCGAAAAACCCAATTTGGTAAATTTCTGCGCAATGCCGATTATTTCGCCTTTATCCCCGTCGCGGATTGTAAACAGAATACCGCCGTGTTTTTTCATTTTATAACCTGCGGCAATAAGTCCTTTGTAAAGCGCTTCTTCAAGATTTTTTCCAAGTCCCAAAACCTCACCTGTGGATTTCATTTCAGGACCAAGGTGCGTATCAAGACCGGCAAGCTTTTCAAAGGAAAAAACGGGAACTTTAACGGCGATGTATGGCGGTATTTTTGCAATGCCGGAGGAATAACCCAGGGAGGACAGCGTTAGCCCTGTGCTGACTTTTGTCGCAATCTCGCACATTGGAACGCCTGTTACTTTACTGATGTAAGGAACTGTCCGTGATGCGCGCGGATTCACTTCTATTACATAAATCTCATTTTCATAAAGCACATATTGAATATTAACAAGACCTTTTACTTTCAGAGCCATGCAGAGTTTTTTTGTTACTTCAAATATCTTTTCTGTGAGCTCGTCGTCAATATTCAGGGCAGGATACACGGCAATACTGTCCCCTGAATGAATCCCTGTGCGTTCAATGTGTTCCATGATTCCGGGAATTAACATGTCTGTTCCGTCGCAAATTGCGTCAACTTCAATTTCCCGTCCGCTTAGGTATTTGTCGATTAACACAGGGTTTTCCTGTTTTGAACGGAGGATGATTTCCATGTACTCGCGGATATCTTCAGGCGAGAACGCGATGATCATATTCTGCCCGCCAAGCACATAAGACGGACGCATCAGCACCGGATAGCCCAGTTTGTCTGCGGCGTCAAGAGCTAACTTGCAGCTTTGCTGCAAGTTAGCTTCTGTTATAACCGCATATCCTTTAGGGCGTTTAACCTGAAGCTGCTCCAGCAGTATGTCAAAACGTTCTCTGTCTTCGCTGATGTCGATGCTGTCGGCAGGAGTGCCAATTATATTAACGCCGCGTTCATGCAATTTTTTTGTCAGTTTGATGGCAGTCCCGCCGCCGAATGCCGCAATAACGCCGATTGGTTTTTCAATTTCGATAATGTTCATCACATCATCTATGCAAAGCGGTTCGAAGTAAAGCCTGTCTGCAGTGTCGAAGTCGGTGGAAACTGTTTCGGGATTATTATTTATAACGATTACTTCATAACCCATGCTTTTAAGCGTCCACACGCAATGAACGCAGGCGTAGTCAAACTCAATGCCTTGTCCAATCCGTATCGGTCCTGAACCAAGTACGACAATCCGCTGTTTGCCGCTTTTTTGAATAAACGGCAGAGCTTCATTTTCTGTGCCGTTTTTAATTGAGTAAAAATAAGGCGTCTTTGCTTCAAATTCGCCGCCGCATGTATCAACCATTTTATATATAAGCGATGACTGCCCGGTATGTGATATTTTTTCTTCTGATGCGATGTTTGCAAGACAATACAGGAACCAGCGGTCAACTTTTGTAATGTCATACAATTCGTCTATACTGATGCCCCGTTTAACAGCTTCGTACAATATAAACAGCCGCTCGTCTGTTACAGTTTTGATCATCTCCCTAATTTCTTCCGTAGTTTTCTCCGCAAGGCGCGGAAGATTGAGGTCGTTAAGTCCTATCTCAGCGCCGCGTACTGCTTTAAGAATCGCTTCTTCGAATGTGTCGGCAATTGCCATAACCTCGCCTGTCGCTTTCATTTGTGTGCCAAGTTCCTTTTGCGCATACACAAATTTATCGAAAGGCCATTTGGGTAATTTTACAGCGATATAATCAAGGGTTGGTTCAAAAGCTGCGAATGTTGTGCCTGTAACGGCGTTTATAATTTCATCAAGCGTGTAACCGATGGCAACCTTGGTCGCCACTTTCGCAATTGGATAACCTGTCGCCTTGCTCGCAAGCGCAGATGAACGGGAAACACGTGGATTAACCTCGATAACCGCATACTCAAAACTTTCAGGATGCAGCGCAAGCTGAACATTACAGCCGCCTTCGACGCCAAGCGATCTGACAATATCAAGAGACGCAGTACGCAGCATTTGATATTCTCTGTCCGCAAGCGTTACGCACGGCGCTATTACAATACTGTCGCCTGTATGAATGCCTACAGGATCAAGATTTTCCATGGAACAGATGACGATGACATTTCCGGCGCGGTCGCGCATAACCTCAAATTCAATTTCTTTCCATCCTGCGATCGATTTTTCAACAAGCACCTGATTAATCGGCGAAAGGGCAATGCCGTTAGCTGCAATTTCACGGAGTTTCGCCTCGTTCTCGGCGCTGCCGCCGCCGCTGCCGCCGAGCGTGAAAGCGGGGCGTATAATAACAGGGTAGCCGGTTTCTTCCGCAAATTTAACAGCAGTTTCCGCATCAGTCGCAATGACTGAGGGAACGCACGGCTGTCCTATGCCCATCATGGTTTCCTTGAACAGTTTTCTGTCTTCCGCCTTGTCGATTGTTTCAGGCATGGAGCCGAGGAGGCGAACATTCATCTTGTCAAGGAATCCGTCGCGTGCAAGTTTCATGCACAGGGTCAGCCCTGTCTGTCCGCCGAGACTGGATAATATGCTGTCCGGGCGTTCTTTTTCAATAATGCGTTTTATGGTTGCCAAACTAAGAGGTTCAATGTAGATTTTGTCCGCAATGTTGCTGTCGGTCATAATTGTGGCGGGATTGGAATTAACAAGTACGATTTCAATTCCGTCTTCACGGAGCACGCGGCAGGCCTGCGTCCCCGCATAATCGAATTCCGCTGCCTGACCTATAACAATGGGACCCGAACCGATTACCAAAACTTTTTTAATGTCTTTATTTAGAGGCATAAACGTCTATCCTTTCCATGAAGCGGCTGAACAGAAAAGCTGTATCCAGCGGTCCGCCGCGCGCTCCAGGGTAAAATTGCACGGAAAATGAATTCCCGTAATCAAGTCCTTCGCAAGTACCGTCATTTACATTAACAAATGAACATAAACCGGGATCAGCGTTATCTGCAATGACCTCATAGCCGTGGCTTTGGCTTGTAATATACACGCTCCCTGTTTTTGTATCTTTTACAGGCTGGTTGCTGCCTCTGTGTCCGAATTTCATCTTTTTTGTTTTATAACCGTTTGCAATCGCCAAAAGCTGATGACCGATACATATACCGAAAATGGGTACGCTGTTCCGCAAAAGGATATTGATTGTCTCTATTATCTCATTGTTGCCGGGATCAGCCGGGTTGCCGGGACCGTTGCTAAGCAGAATGCCATGGGGCTTCATTTTTAATATATCCGCTGCGGTTGAATTGTGCGGATATGTCCAAACTTCGCAGTCATGTGATGCAAGAGCATCTGTAATGCCGCGCTTTACGCCGAAATCCAAAAGAGCTATTTTTCGTTTTCCGGCGCCGGTTTTTGTTACTGTACGCTGTGAAATGGCGGAAATAGGATAATTGACGGAATATTTTTTCGTTTCTTCGCAGTCTGCATTCATGGGCGGATAAGAAGTAATTTTCCCGTTCATTACGCCGTTTTCACGTATAATTTTCGCAAGAGAACGGGTGTCAATGCCGCACAACCCGACAATGCCGCGCTCTTTCATGAAAGCGTCAAGAGTGCCTTCGCTTCTGAAATTTGACGGATTTTCACATGGATGTTTTACAATGTATGCTTTTGCTCCAACGCTTCCGCTTTCAAAATCATCAGGAATAATGCCGTAATTGCCGATCAGCGGGAATGTTTGAAGAACAATCTGTCCGTGGCAGCCTTGATCGGTAAGCGTTTCCAGATAACCTGTCATTCCGGTGGTAAAAACAATTTCTCCTGTTACATTGCCCTGTGCGCCGAAAAATTTTCCCTCAAATGTCTTTCCGTTTTCCAGTATCAAATACGCCGTATTTCCCATAAAACATCCTTAAACTGTAGAAAAAAGGGCACTCACCACATGACGGGGTAGTGTCCCGCATCATTTGATGAATGCCCTTCCTTAGTTTTAGTATGAAAAAAACAGCGGTTTTTGTCAATGGCATTTTTTGCTTAAAAGCCGTTCATAATGCCAAAAACTGTTTTTATCCCATTCTTTTAATTAATCTTGCTTTTAAACTGAATGTAAATGGTAATTTTTTATCAAAATGCGGAAAATGGCATTGACCATTACTGCTATTTTCCATTCCGCCCATGTTAAAATACAATGTATCATATTCATTAAAATATTCAATTGTTAAACCTGCTTTTGCCAATGAATTAATTATATCACTGACTTTATACATCCATTCACATGTTTTTGCTTTCTTTCCATCTGATGCGTACCCGCCTATTGTTTCACCATATTCTGTATTCCTTAAAAAATATGGATATTTTACTTCCAGTTTATTTTCTCTTAATTTATCCTCATCAAAAACCATGAAAAATGGATGTGAATCCAGAATATAAAATATTCCATTTTCTTTTAACAAATGCCTTATTGTTTCTGCCCATTTAATAAAATCAGGAAGCCAGCAAAGCACGCCTTCTGACGTAAAAACAACATCATATTTTTCATTATGTTTTTCTTTTAATTCCATAATATCTGATTCAAAAAAGTCAATATTATTTATATTTAATTCTTGCGATAATTTTTTAGCATAAAAAATATTATCAGGAACCAAATCCACCCCTGTCACAGTTGCAGCCTTTTTAGTTAATAAAATAGTATCTGCTCCAACGTTACACTGAAGATGAATAATGGATTTTCCTGATATATCTCCCAATTCATTTTCGATAATACTGCTTAAAAAATGCTTATTATCCAATAATTCTTTTTTATAATGTTCATAATGATCCTTAGATAATAAACCCCATGCTTCTTTGTTTGTCTCAACTGCATTCATTTTAAGAAACTCCTTTTATACAAAATATTTTATACATTAATTCAATAAATAAAAAACTTTTTTGATCATTTTTAATAGATTCTTTCTAATGACGTTTTATCTATACCGTCGGCATTTAAATATTCAGAAAAAGTATTTAGACCGTTTTTTATAGCACTTTTTAATTTATTATTTATTATTGTTTTTGGTTCCCACCACCAATTTTTTATTGAAAATGGCTTGCCAATTTCTTGTTTTTGCGGTTCCACTCGTGCAATTATTTTATTTTGATATAAAACCGGCAAAACATAATAACCATATTTTCTCTTCTCTATTGGCAGATAAACTTCCCAACTATATTGAAAATCAAAAAGTTTATACACCATTAATCTGTCC
>Ga0209755_10000824_pt1 | contig 53533 bp, 54 predicted proteins | sample TergutCo191P1_FD_187301 | JGI IMG/M metagenome (GOLD analysis project Ga0209755, IMG submission 187301) | Cornitermes sp. P1 segment gut microbial communities from Petit-Saut dam, French Guiana - Co191P1 (SPAdes) (version 2) | ecosystem: Host-associated > Arthropoda: Insects > Digestive system...
AAGTTCCCCCCCCGATAATCAGACCACAGATGGGGAAGAGGAGGAGTAGGCCAAATTGAGACTTGCTTTTTGGCGGGCAAACTGCTACACTGCGCGCACGGAGGCCCATTTTTTTGAAGTCGGCACCGTACGATGAGCCTATGGTTTATTGTATACAGTCTAAATGCTAAGATGATAGGCGTGAGTGCAAAAAATCTTAAAACAATAAAATCGGGACAACAACTCATCTTTATTGATGATTCTGGTGACCCCGGCCTAAAACTTAACCGGATGGCGAGTCGCTATTTTGTCATAACTTGCGTGGTTTTTGATGATTGTGTCTGCGCAGAAGAGGCGAGCGCTACAATAAAGCGCTTGAAGCACGATCTCAACATAAAGCAAACAACGGAGTTTCATTTCAAGAGCGACTCCCACAAACGTCGTCTTCAATTTTTTGAAGGTACAAAGAGGATTAATTATCGAGTGCGTGCCATTGTCGTAGACAAAAAGCACTTCAACGCTCCCGCCAAAATGGACGCTGACAATTTCTATAAATTCATTATCAAAGAGGTTCTGGATAAATACAAAGACATGAAAACAGCGAGAGTTTATCTCGACGGTGGCGGTGGTAGAAACTACCGCAAACGTACCGTATCTTATTTTCGCAAATCGCTAAACAAAACTGGCCGCAAGATGTCCGACTTCAAGTTCGTTGACTCTGAAACTGATAATCTTATCCAACTAGCCGACATGGTCGCTGGTGCTATTCGCAAAAAATACAATACCAACAAAGACGATTATTATAAACTTTTCAAAAAGAAAATCGAAAATCTCTGGGAATACACTGAAAACTGAAAACGATCCCTGGGGACCGTTTTCTGGGGCGACTCGTTTTCTATCCGAGAGCTTGTTCGGAAAGTATGCCTCCGGCATCAATTCGATAAACGAACCATTTGTGCCTTCATTGTACGAAAATTCTACGATAAAAGCAATGCTTTTTCACTCCGCGGCGGCGCGGAGTAGGTGTTCGAACAGCACCGTCACCGTTAGCGGGCCCACGCCGCCGGTGCGCGGCGTGATTGCGATGTCGGTGCGTGCGCGCAGAGCTTCGTCGACGTCCCCGACCAACGTACGGTTTTCGCTGGTGGTGCCGGCGTCTATCACTACTGCGCCGGGCCCGACCATCTCTGACTTGATAAGCCCCGGTACGCCCGTGGCGCTGACAATCACGTCAAAATCTTTCAGGGCGCTGAGATCATCGCCCCTATGAAACACCGTTATGTTGTGGCCGGAGTCGCTCCACGTCTTTGCCAACGGCTCGCCCACCAGTTTGCCTCGCCCCACGATGGCGATGCGCTTGCCGGACAGGTCGATGTTGTTGCCGGAGATTAGCCAATTGACTGCCTCTGCTGTGGCGCTGCTGTATCCGCCGTTTAGCCCGTCTACGTCTTTTTTGGGCGGCAAAACTGTCAGAATATCGTCCGAAACCACCTCTAGGGGTAGCTGCACAATGATGCCATGTACGGAATTGTCGGCAGCGGCGGCAAGGATGCTCTCTTTCGCGTTGTGGGCAGAAAACTTGGCGGCAGTTACCTCGACGCCGATGTCGGTGCCATAGGCCTTTTTGAGCGCCATGTATTTTGCGATTACCGGCGAATCGTTGTCGTAAAAAATCACCAACTTTGGCCGCACGCCCGCTGCATGCAACCGCCGCGCCTCCCCCACCTGCCGCTCCTTGATGTAGTCTGCCAGATCCTGGCCGCTGAGTTCTCTTCCTATGTTGTTAATCATACAAATCATATTCCCGTATAGTTTTATTGGCTAATAAGCGCGCATAGGTATTATCGTTTTTTTCGTATTTTTGCCAAAACGCCCAAGATATAAAATCTACTGCCTGCAAGCATTTGTCATCCACGGGCTTTACTATGTTGACGCCGAATTTTGTGCCGCGCGCATCGTTGATGATACTCTCAGAAAAACGTGCGTTCAGAATTTTACTCGTGTTTCGTCTTGAAGCTATTAGAGTAACCGCATCAGCATCATTTATGATCCCGTCTGCGAACAATCTGTTTATGAGTGTAATCGCAATATTTGCATATAATTCGTGTGGGTCGCCCGCTATTAAAATTTTATGCTTGCTCAGTCGTATTGTAGCAATTTTTACATCTTTTGCGGCCAAACCCCTAAGTAGTTTTATCCTAGTGGCTTTTTTTTCGTAATAGGCGTGCAATGACCCGCTATGTTTGCGTTTTGTAGCCACCGGCAATGAAGCAAATGTCTTTTTAACAAGTGTTGAAATCGGTCGCTTATTCTCCGCAATCATAAAAGTAACCAAAAACTGTTCGGAGGTACCTCGTTTCGAGAAATCAAAACCTAAGTCTCCGCTCTCGTCGAAATAAATATATGTCATTTGCTGATTATATCATTTTTACAGAGACAAGCAAAACCTCCTGTACCTTAACGCTGAACTCTCCGGAACAGCCCGACAGGAGGACTTACTTGCGGTTCTATTTTATCAAACAGTGCCGTGTTAGTAAAGGCTCATTTTTCGGAAATCTCCACCGGTTCTTGTCCGTTAAATTCTTTCAATAGTATTTCTATTTTTACTGCTGCCAGCCAAAGCTGTCGAACATTTTGTTTGATAGATAATTCTCGATACCTTTCCTGACATAAGGAACAACATTGTTCGGTAGTTTGTCTAGATTGAACCATTCTAAACTATCGCATTTATGAGGCTCCATGTTTGAAATATCGCCTTGCCATTCTTCGCACTTCAAGAAAAAATCAATCCTTTCGTCCGATGACATTCTGTGCATCACGCCAATTATCTCAATATTATTCTCTTGTATTGTAATCCCGGCTTCTTCGCTCGCTTCTCTTATCATCGCTGATTTGACTTTCTCATCTCCGTCGAGGTGACCGGCAATAACACTGTAATTTCCATCTTCGTATCCCGTGTTGTATCTTCTGAGCAGCAATACCTTGTTCTTCCTAACCAATATTAAATGAACTGCTGATACAAATTTGAATCTTTCTGGCTTTTTCGCAGGCCTGACTGGGTCAGTCATGTTATTTCCACTGGCTCTTGTTCGAGTTGCAGGCCAAATTTGTCGTGCACGGCGTCGATGATGGCCTGTCGGGCGCGGGCTAGATCTGCGTAGCTGGTGGCGCTACTATTGACCAAAATGAGTGCTGCTTTGTCCGAGACTTTGAACCCGTAAAGTTCTTTGCCCTTCAGGCCGGCTTGTTCGATCAGCCAGCCCGCCGGCACTTTGCCGCCGTCCCACACCGGGATGCCCTTGGCCTGCGCCTGCTTTGCCTCTTCTGGGCCCAGATAGATGTTTTTGAAAAACGATCCGGCGCTGGGTTGAAGCTTGGGGTCGGGCAGTTTGTCTGCGCGGATCTCTGTGACCATGCGCCGGATGGACGCTGGCGAAAAATCTGTCACGCCGTGGGAATCGATATATTGTTGCAGGGAAGTGTAAAACGGCGGCTGCATTGCGGCGCCTGGCTGCAACTTTACCGTGACCGAAAGGATGAAATATCTGCCCGCGTCTGGGCCGTTGTTGAAAATGCTATGGCGGTAGCCCAATTTCATCTCTGGTGTTGTAAACTTTACAACGTTTCCACCTCTGTTGGCGGAGGTTTGACCTGCGCTTGAACTTTCGCCGCTCTGCGGGTCGTAGACCTCCACCGACTCTAGCACTTCGGACATTTCTTGACCGTATGCCCCCACATTTTGCACTGGTGCGGCGCCGAGAGTACCCGGCACGGCACTCATGGCCTCCATGCCCGAGTAGCCGCGCTCTACCGTAAAGGCCACGAAATTGTCGAAAATTTCGCCGCTTTGGCCCTTGAAACGGCCGTCGCCGAGGTCTGCTATGCCCTGCAAACGGTTTAGCAAAATTACGCCGTCGAAACCTTCGTCGCGGCCGATCACATTGCTGCCTTCGCCTAAAATGTACGTTGCCAGCCCCCGCTGAGCCGCAAAGGCGTAGGCGTCTCGCAGGTCGTCTAGGGTCTCGATCTCCGCTACGTATCGTGCGGCGGCGCCAAGGCGCATGGTGGTGAGGCTGGCGATCGGCACGTTTTCTCGCATCTTCATGCTTTTAGTTTACCATCAAACAGAGTACAATTGTAGCAATTGCGCGCGTAGCTCAGTGGATAGAGCACCAGCTTCCGGAGCTGGGTGTCGCAGGTTCGACCCCTGCCGCGCGTACCAAGCAAAATTACGCACCCGTAGCTCAGTGGATTAGAGCATCTGTCTTCGGAACAGAGGGTCGGCGGTTCGAATCCGTCCGGGTGTACCACCCAGAAATTAGCGGCTGCACAAGCCTCTTTTTCATCTGTTGGGGGGTGGTTCTAACCGTGATACAAAATACCCCCGGGGGCGTTGGGGGCCCGGCGGGGGTATTTGGCTAAAACTTGGGAGCGGGCGCGCTTGGAGTTCGTGTATGATCTGTAAGGATTTTCGAAAGAGACTCGCGAAGTGCGGGAATGTCAACCATGAGAGTTTGCCAGATATTGGGCATTTTGAGGGTGTAGTAGCCATGAGCAACAACATTGCGAAGACCGATGATGTTGTCTCAAGGAATATCCGGATGAGATTCTTTGAAAGTTTCGTCTATGCCTTTGGCGAGCTCGCCGATGTTGAGAAGGGCCATAGTGAAACTATGCTGAAAGGTTTTGCTGGCCAAAAACATCTCTTTGGTGGTGGTCTTTAAGTCGGTTTCGATATAATCGATCTCTTCGAGGATTTTATTGATGAGGGCTATGTTGCGACTATCCATAGATGTCCACTAGTTTGTTGATTCTGAAGGTCGGGAAAATGAGGTTTTCGACGGGATATTCTACTATGTCTATAGGGCGGCCGAGGGATTTTTCGACTTTTTCTTTGAAGCCAAAAATTTTCATCAGAGAATGCGGGCCTTTGCCGTAGTCTACAAGCAAGTCTATGTCGCTGTCCTTGGTGGCTGTGCCGGTGGCGTAGGAACCAAAAAGTTGGACTTTTCTGATGTTGTATTCTGGAGCGATTTTGGAAACGGCTAGCTTGATTTCTTGCAGGGTTTTCATGAGGTTAATTATACCGCAAAAAGGGGTCTTTGGACAGGGCCAAAAATACCCCCGGGGGGGCGTTGGGGGCCCGGCGGGGGTATTTGGCTAAAACTTGGGAGCGATCAGTGGTTTTGGTCGCCCAAAGTTAAAATTTCCTTCGGCTGGCTAAATATATCTATTGTTGTAGGCCGCGATTACTTCGTTGTCTCGCAACACCTTTGTTCGATCGGATTTGTCGAATAAAGCCTTTGTGAGTCTGTCCTCAAAACCTACATAAGTGACTTGCTTGCCGGCTTCTTTGGCTATTAATATCGCGGGTATTAAGTCGGTGTCGGAGCTAATTAGTACAATATCCTCAACGTTGTTGAGAAGGGCATCTTTTACCATGTCGACGGCGACACCAACATCGACCCCTTTTTCTTGGAAACGTAGCTGCGCAGTCTACGCAGATTGTCCGAGAATCTGATAGACTTTGCCAGGATGTCTTCTCCTAGATCGGGGCGACGGCGAATCTTTTTGACGCCAAAACTTCAGCCGCCTTATATAAGAAATTTTGTCCGTCAATATATACGATTGTCTTCACGATATTTATTCTATCATAAACTGAGGCGAGGTCAAAAAACCCCGGCGGGGACGAACCCAGACCGAGGAGCTGTAATGATATTTTAACAAAACCGGAGTGGAAAAGCAACCCTTTTTTTGGGGCCAAAAATACCCCCGGGGGCCTTGGGGGCCCGGCGGGGGTATTTGGCTAAAACTTGGGAGCGGTCGGCTGAAGTCTTAGAGTTTTCTTCGGCTGATCACGTAGTAAGCGCCGGCGGTAGCTAGGCTACCAGCGCCCATGATGGAGCCAGCCACAGAGGCTGGACCGGTCTTGGGCATTTGTTTGACTGGAGTGGGGGTAGGGGTAGGGGTAGGGGTAGGGGTAGGCGTAGGGGTGGTGCACGCTTTGCCATCAACAACGATAACGGCAGTATCTTGCTTTGAACCGTTGTGGGTTTCCACGCGACCAGTATTGGTGATGTGGTTGGTGCCACAATTCAAGGCGTTGATATCTGCGACCTTGGCACTAAATTTCACCATAGCATCGGCGCCAGGCGCATAGTTACTGATGTTCACACCAACACCAGTAATGGCATTGGTGGTGTCTTTGAAGCCGCCGGTAGACGTCGGATTGGTAGAATTGTAAATTACGGTGCTATTTTGTACATAGGTCAAATGGCTAGGAAGGATATCCTTGATAACCACATCGTTCTGCTGGATGGTACCAGTATTGGCGTAGGTAATCAAGAAATCGACCGTATCGCCAGGCTTGGCATTTACGCTGTCGACCCAACCACCAGTGGCTTTGCCGTCATTGTTGACGCGAACTTGCTTTTTCAAAGTGAAGTTGGCTTGGTCGGCGACGATTTGGAACTGCACGAAGGCAGCGTGTTCGTCGCAGCCAGGAACATCACCATTGAAGCTCTTGCCTACCAATTGGCCACCATCAAATAGGTCTTTGCCTTCATTTGGCAAATTCTTAGTTGTGCCGTCACCGTACTTGATAAAAGCAGAACCCTGTTTGTAGCGGATAAGCATGTCGTTGACGCTTGTAAACGTAATGTTTGACCACACTGTTTGAGGCGTGGCATTACTTGCATTGATTCTCGCAGTACCCATGACTTCGGTGCCACCCTTAAGGGCGGACGGAAATTCGATGCTCATGCGGGTATTGTGAGCGGTATTGGTGTTTAGCGGAGCGTTGTTGTGATAAAACACGACAACGTCATAGGTTTTACCAGCCTGAAGAGTGATCTTGTCATCACTGTCCCAAGTGCTGGTACCAGCTTCACGAATGCTCATGAAATCTGGTTCAAAGCCCCAATTAGGACTGTTTTTAAACGAGTTGAAAGCTGGGTAGTTTGGGTAAGTCGACGGGTCATTGTAGTCGAAATACTTGCGGCCACTCGTGCCTTCGGTTGGCCCGTAGGCCATGGCGGCGGCAGGAATAACTACTGCGATAATCGCAGCAACAACGCCTGTCATCACGCGTTTTAGAGTATTGTTCATAATATCTCCTTATTATTGATAGATTTATTTAAATATTAATATAAATGGTGTTACTTTTGCAGCCGAATTATTAAACGCTGTTCAGATCAGATCATTACTGAGTAAAATATTCGAGCTGGGGGACAAACCCCCAGCTCTTAGTAAAGGTACGAGTGTCTAGTGCCGACGAGGAATTTAGATTCCGTTGGCACTATTTGCGACACTCCCGCTATTCGCGGGTGGGTCGCTGCCTACGCTAGTGTCTTGCGACGATCCAGTTGTAGGTTTCAAACTCTCGCTCTGCAAAACCGGCACAGAGTGATTGTTTGTGTCGCCATCCGCCTCTGGGGCGATGTGCGATATATTACCTCCCGGCCCATCCCCGTCACGGGATTGGCTGGGCTGTGTGTTTCCCAATACCTGCGGGGTGTTATCTGGGAGACTTTGGTCGGTTTTGGTCCCGGGATTGCCGACGTCATTGTCGTCACCCTCGTGACCTTCGCCATCCGGTTCTAAGTTTTCATTATCTGTTTTCAGCGGCGGCGACTCCCGCCGCGTGTTCGTGATGGTGAACCCCGACACCGACTTTACATATTCGGCCGGGACATTGACTTCGTCAACGGTCCAGTTCGGACCTTTTTCGAGGTTGTCCCAGGTATGGGACCAGCCGGTTGACGAGCTTAGGGTGACGGCGTTGCCATAAGCTGAGCCGTCACGGTATAACTGAAACCTGACGCTGTTTGGGCGTCCGCTCCAGTTGTCGTCAACCCACCGCTTGGTCGCGGTGACCGAGGTCTTTTCGGTTTTCTTAGGGGGGGTCGTGACGATCCCAGGGTTTTCCTGGGGCGTTTCCGCGGGCACGTCAACTGCTGCCGGCGGCGCGATTACCACTCGCGGCGTCGGCGCCGGACTCTTGACGAGCCAAAAGACGTTGCGGCAATCAGCCGCAATGAACGCCATGGCGTTCATGTCCAGCAAAATTTCGCCCTTCTCGTTTACCAAAATTGGCGTCACTCCTAAACGAACGCGTTGCTTAGTGTCGACAAACGACGTTGGCAACCCGGTCGTACTTGACAGGAAGGTGTTGTATACTGTCCATACAGAAGGATCAATCCTTCTGATTTCGATTTTGTCGACAAATTTTTCCGTTTCCGGAAAACGGTCGACAATTTCTTTTCTAGCGTCCACGTCAGTAATTTGCATACCGCCCAGCACGTAAATTACGAGCGTGGCAGTATTATGTTGGCCAGCGGTTTCCATGGCTTTCGACCACTCTCCAATTAGCGCGGTACTTAGACCGCTATCCTCTTTGAAATGGTCTATAAGGTCGCCAAATCTTGGCCCCTCATTTATAACCTTCTGGGTCGCTGGCCAGTTTGCAATAAACTGACCATTGAACTCGCCCGATCTGCCGGGCTGTTCTGTTTCTGGCCACAGGCTAGTAGCATTGTCTCCGCCGTTGCCTGCACTGGGAACATTCCCAGAATTTTGGACAACGGCGTTGTCTGTGGTGACGTAGCTGCCTAAATTACTGTCGAAGACGAATGTTTCGCCGCCTTCTACCAGAGTTTCGGGTGGTACGTCGTCGTCATTGTCGGTCGCTGTTGCTGTCCGCTCCGTTTCGGGCAGATCCTGCCCGTTTGATTGGAAACGCATCCATATCGGATGAATCGACAGCAAAATTGCCGCGATTAACCCGATAACGACAATTGCTTTCCAGTTCCATTTCCATGCTATCTTGCCGATAGCAAGAATGCCCAACAGACAAATAGATATGACTATCAGGCACCAGGTGCCAATGGAAAGCGACGGATAGGTAAAATCGGCAACGAACAACTTTGCTACGAGGATTATTAATCCCGCGGCTAACACGCTTGCTCCGATGCCGTAAACCATGCTCCATGTTTCGTTTTGCTCAGTTTTGTCAAAAATTATGCGTGGTAGAAAAAAACTGCCTAGACATAAAATTACAATTGCTATTATTGCAATCATAAACTCACCTCATTTTTTTTAATCTGGGATTACAAGCCTTTTGAAACCGCTTGCACTTTTCATTGCGGCTAAGCTTTTTGAATAAGCTTCGCCATTCTTGATTAGCTCTGGCAGAAAAACAGCAATAGCTGATGCTTCTGCGAGAAGGGCGTCGTGCTTGTCGATAAAATAGTTAGCCTTTTCGACCGGGTTCATTTTTCCGACATCGGCCTCTTCCTCGTCAGGCGCTTCGGACAACAAGGTGGCTTTTCTGGTAGTCTTGACGACCGCTATAGTAGCATCGCCAGTTTTGCTGTCATCAACTTCTGATGTGGCGCTGACCACCAAGTTGCCGGATGCCTGAACTATGGTCAGGTTTCCATTGGCGTCAATCTTGTTGCTGCCGGTTACTTCCCATTTAACCTTTCCGGAAGGGTTATTTTTTCCTTCCACTTTCAGATATTTTTTCATAGAGTAGGTGTTTTGGGGAACGAAACTCACTTCTTCGGGTATAACCAAGGTAACATTGTCAACTGTTGCGGGCTGCTTAACGATCTTGATTTCAATCGTATCGCTAAACACGTCTCTGTCAGCGTCACCAAATAACCGGAACTTTAATTTTCCGGTTTTTGCGCTGTCGCTTACGCGAACAGTGACAGTTTTGTCAGTACTGTCAACTTCGACCGTGACGCCAGCAATTTTGCTGAGCACCTTAGCATGAACCTCCGAGGTCGGCAGAGTGCCGGTATGATTAAGTGCATATGTTCGCACTTCATCATCGGAACCTATTTCGAGATCTTCGGGGAATTCGCTGTCAATAGTAATACTGTTGATGGAAAAACTAGCTGCACCGGAAAGGGTCCGGTCTACATTTGTTCTTTCTTTATCAGTGAGTTCATCGTATCTCTGATTAACGAACTCGTGATATTTGATGCGCCATTCCGCGGGGGACGTTCTGAAACTTAGTCCTAGATTATTTTCCTTTTTGTACCAGCTTCGGAACCATTCTGGCACTTCGCCCTTTTCTAACAACTGGCTCAATCTACTCCAATCTTTGTTCCGTCTGGCCTCTGAGACGACAATTATAAAATTGTCGTAACTCTTTATTTTTTCCATGCCATGCGACTCCTTTCATCTTTCATAATTATTTTTAAATTTTTTACTCGATTCAAGAAGCGCAGACCATGGTCCGCCGGAAAACCTTGCTACGCTTCCAATCAACAGATAGCTAAAGTATCTGCTGGTTGGAGCGTAGTAGGCTTTTGGTGCCTCGCAATCACTACGATGGTGTTTCCTTTTTTACTGTGTTTTTCACACAGTAATGATCTGATCTGTTAAGCAACACCTCTCGCGCTGGGTTTCACGCCAGCCAATTAGCTTAAGGTCATAATAACAAGAAACTCGCGTTTTGTCAATCCCTTTTTTGCGGTTTTACAGATATAAACATGAGCGAGATGGGAGGGGTTGGTTTTGCTACTTGATAACGAAATCTTTTCTGCTCGTGCTTTTTCGATACGGTATTTTTTGGTACAATTATCCCCATGAACAAGTCTAAGCTAGCCAATCTCCCCACCTATGTTTACATCGATGGCAGCAATATCCGCTTTGCCTGCAAGAACGGACTAGGAATAGATTTGGACTACAAGAAACTCTATGCTTACCTGTCTCAAAAGTATCCCAATTTAAAACGAGTTGTGTATTTCGAAGGGCGAAGTAGCGATGATGCCGGCAAGTTGGATATCTTTAAAAAGTACAGAAAATACGGTTACGAAGTCTTGTCGCTAGATCGCAAAAAATATGTGGAGCCGGCTACTTTTCGTAAGTTTAGATGCAAAAAGTGCGGCTCGCTGAACAGAATTAAGACTATGCCAAAGACTACAAAATTCAAGTCGAATGTTGATGTTTATCTTTGCTCGGAGATGATGTTTGATGCAATGGCGGACAAAGGCGAAAAACATTTGGTTCTCTTTTCCTGTGACGGTGATTACGCCGAAATGATCAAAAAGCTCTGCCTTTCCTCTCCAAAAATCCACATTACGGTTATCGCTACACCTTTTACGAAACCCGTCAATTTCCTCTCTGCCCGCCTTCAAGAGCTCAGAGAGCAACTTGCTGATCATAGCTATAAACTAACTGATATCAGCACACTGAGAGACAAAATCTCCTGAAAAAAATGAGAGCCACACCGAAGTAGGGACTCTCTAGCTTGGGCGTATTGCTACTGCCCGACAGGAGCATTATAACAAACTCCGCTCTAGAAAACAAGACTCGCTTACGCGGACATATTTTTACATGTTTTTCGGATAAAGCTATAAGGGGGGTTACTAGTGATATTGCCCCATTGACGCAAAAAAAGAAGCTCCGAGGAAGGAACTTACCGCTCCGTTCGGTGCTTCAATAGTTGTATAATATCACGCCGCACTACTTGATGCCAACAATTATACTGTGGCGATTTGTGAATTTGTGTAGGTTAAACATACATTGCATAAGTTCATAGTACATTGAACCCAAATAGATAGAATAATCTAGAAAGGTGGACAACATGTTGCATCCTAATAAGAAAACATGAGCGAGATGGGAGGGGGCATGGTGTCCTTACGCTATGAACTCCATGGAGTTTTCTTGGTTGATAACTGCGTAATCGGCGATGGATCCGTATTGGCTTTGCCATTGATTGGGGGGATTTTGGTGAGTGATGCTCACCAAAATACGGGGCGCTGGGGAGTGTTGTGTTGCGGTGTCGCGTTGTTGCCGGGGAGGCTTTTTCATATTCGCCTCCGCAAGCGCCCTGGTTTCCACGGCGTCTACTGGGGCGAGATTAGCCAATCTATGACGTTTTGTTGCTTTATGCCAGAATGGTCGTAGGCGCCGGCGTCCATAGTAAGCAGGAGTTTCGGGTTATGATCATTGATATTGTCGAGCGGCGTTAGCTCTCGCTTTAGGGTGTTTTGATCCATGACCGTCTGCGCTACTTGGTAATAGCTGGTTGCGCCGTTCGGGTCACGGGTAACGAAATCTATCTCCAAACTGTCGTTTTTGCCGATCCATATCTCGTTGCCACGACGCAATAACTCGAGATAGACTATGTTTTCGACTGCCCTTCCCAAATCTGTGTTTGGCGCTTGCCCCAACACAAAATGCCGCATGCCAGTGTCCACCGCATAATATTTGCCGAGTGTTTGTAGCCATTTTTTGCCCTTGACGTCGTAGCGCGACACAGGATAGAGTACGAAGCTATCTGTTAGCCCACTGAGGTAATTTTCGACCGTGTGGTTGGATATCTTTTGGATGGTGGAGGTCATGGTGTCGGCTATTTTTTTGGGCGTGGTGATGTTACTGATGTTGTCGAACATAAATTTCGTGATGTTTTCGAGCGTAGTGGAATCGCCAATTCCTCTTCGAGTGATGACGTCTTTGTATAAGATGGTGTTGTAGAGATTTTTTAAATACTCGGAGATTGTTGTAGGGTCGGACAAAAACAACTTCAAGGCATAGGGGAAAGCCCCGTAATTTATGTAGTTATCAAACTTCGTGGCTAGATCGGTTTGGTCGTCGAAGACAGAAAGATACTCTGCGAAAGACAGTGGTAGCATTTTTATCTCTATATACCGTCCGGTCAATAGGGTAGCGAGCTCTGATGACATGAAGTAGGCATTGCTACCGGTGATATAGATGTCGACTTGAAGCTCTTTGTTGGCGTAGAGCCCGTCGACTAGTTTTTCGAACTCGGGAATGGCTTGGATTTCGTCCAGAAACACGTAGTTGCGCTTGCCTTTTGCAAGCTTGGCGGTGATTTTATTGTATGTTTCTAGCCAATCCGATGAGTAGCCATCGTTTGGAATCTCGAAGTTGATCGCCAGTATCTGCGCATCCGAAACGCCGCTCGCCTTCAGATCGTCCCGAAACATTTCTAGCAATGTAGATTTGCCGCAGCGCCGGATACCCGTGACTACCTTTATGAGGTCTTTGTCGCGAAATTGGTGCAATTTTTTGATGTAGTTTTGTCGACTTATGTATTTGCTCATATAAGCATTATGTTCCAAAACTTGGTAAAAATCAAGAGTTTTGGAAGTTTGCTTCCAAAACTATCCGGTTGTCGCGAGGTGTAAAGACTGTGATATCTTTGCGACTTTGCAAAAAAGGCGGGGATTGGCCTTGTTGACACTGTTGCCGTGTTGCCGTTGTCAAGGTTTTTGTAAGATGCGTTGTTATATCATGCCGCAGATGGGGTCGCCCCAGGGTGTGATCCTGGGGCGGGTTGTTTTGTCGATATTAAGAAACTGGCGGGTCTATGGCCTCGGGGAAGCACGAGACCATGAAGCGTACTTCGAAGGTCGTCTGCTGACCCTCGTAGGCCACAGTTATGGCCTGCGGCCTGCCGGCGTAATTCATTACTTCGGGCCAATAGCCAAAGCTCTCGGTAATGATTTTCGTGCTGCCATCGCTATACGTTGCCAAAAGCGACAGCCCGGCGAGATCTATCGTCTCGCCGGCTTCGAAGAGAGTTTTATTTGGCCGAGCAGCGACCGAAATTGATGAGAGTATCGCGGGCTCGGGGTCGGACATAGGTGTTTTGATAATACTGAACAATTGGCAGACGCTACCGTTCGGGTTCCATAGCCGTAATGGAGTGGTATCATTAGTATTCAAGTCGAGCGTCAGGTTTGGCGAGCAAGTTGGGGACAACAAATAACCGTCTCCACTCCTTTGGATGCGCCATTCTTGTGCAGTGTTGCCAGCCGCTCCCGAAATAAAATGAACTAGCGTTCCTTCTGTACTGCCGAAATTTGAGACGTCTAGGTTGCGATCGGTCCCCATTGCGTTAATTCTGTATGTCCCGTTATTGTTGCGCGTAAAGTAGAATAATTGGGAGTTGTCTGTACGTGTTGTCATATAGCCATTTATCCCAATGTAGGCGTTGTTGTAGCCGACTTGGATTGTCGCGTAAAAATCCGTGCCGATGTCGTCAGCGGGAGCTACGTATCTCTCGATGGCAAAAGATTGACAAGCTGTACCGTTTGGGGTCCATAACAGTAGCGGAGAGGCGGCGTTATCCGTATTTAAGTCGAGTAACAACAGGGGCGCACAAGATGGAGATAAGGAATAAAGCCCGTCGCTGCCTTTCCGGATACTCCATTCTTGCGCAGTGTTGCCAGCGCCGCCGGTCATAAAACCAACCCTGGTTCCCGCAGTATTGCCAAAATTTGCGGCGTCTAAGTTGTAATTCGTGTTTGACGCAGTTATTTTGTATGTGCCGTTAGTGTTGCGAGTGAAATAAAATAGCTGCGAGTTGTTGGCGCGAGTTGACGTGTAGCCATTTGTACCGACGTAGACTTTGTTTCGACCAACTTGAATTGTCGCATAGAAATTAGTACCGATGTCATCAGTGGGAGCTACGTATCTATCGATAGCAAAAGATTGGCAACTGGTACCGTTTGGTTTCCACAATATCAGCGGTGTAGCGATATTATCCATATTTAGGTCAAGCACTAAATTTTGCGCGCAAGATGGAGAGAGGGTATACGATCCATCATTGTTTTTCTGGATACGCCATTCTTGCGCAGTGTTGCCAGCGCCGCCGGTTACGAATCCAATTCTCGACCCTTCTGTGTTGCCATAATTTGCTACATCTAGATTGCGATCAGTCCCAGCCGCATTAATCTTATACGTGCCGTTTGAATTGCGCGTGAAGCAGAATAGCTGCGAATTATCCGTGCGTGATGAGGTGTATCCGTTTGTACTGACGTAGGTGTTGTCCCGGATGACCCGCATTGCAGCATAGAAGTTAGTGCCGATATCGTCGGCACGGGTGGCCGGCGGGGCAGCGAAATTGGGCCGGATGACGCCGAGAAAATTTTTCGATGGGTTTTCGACGTAAGCCCTAGTTTGGACCGACCTCACTGGTCCTACGACGTAGCCTTGCCCTCCTTTGATGTCGATAACATACAGATACGATGCATTTGCCGAGTCGACGATAGCAACATGGCCTAGAGAACTGGAGCTAGACGTACCCCATACTGCTATGTCGCCAGGTTGAGCTACGAAACCGGGCTTATAGGCAATTTGCGTATAGTTGCCGTTCTTCGGGTAGTTCGTCCAATATTGATATCCGTCACCGCTTCTCCCTTTGTTGTCCTCTCCTAGAAAAGAATAATAAGCCAGCGGCAGATCGACGCATTGATTACCCCAAGCCCTATCGTAATCTATATACTCTCCAATTTGGTTGTTGACCCACGTTGTGGCTTCTTTCTGGGTCTTGTTGATTGCCGCCGCGTTGGCGTTGGTCGGTGCGCCGATGAACACCGTCGTCAACATTGTCATTATTAACAGTAGTGAAAGTGCGAAATTCCGGATTCTCGTTCTCATTGTTTCTCGCTTGGGCGTAGTTTAGCCTGCCCAAGCAATTCACCTCTTTCTTATATGGATTGTGCCCGTTTTTTCGTTCGTTGAACGAAAAAAATACTGGGGCCAGTATTGCTCGCGTGGAATCTTCTTCTCCTTTCTATTTTTTAACGAGCGAATACTAATCCCCCGTATTGACCTCAATTATCGTACTACTTACTGTGCGGAAAAGCCACACCCTGTGCGCAAGCAAATTGCTTCGCGGGCTTATTCGGGGTATAATCATGTAATCGTATGAAGAAATTACCTAATGTTTTTTATCGCAAAAATAGGATCTTGCTGAAAGAACTGGTTAAAACTGATTTTAAGCTGCGCTACCAGGGTTCTGTGCTTGGATATCTTTGGGCGCTGATCAAACCTTTCTTGATGTTCGCGGTGCTTTATGTTGTGTTCGTACAATTTCTTCGTTTTGGCGGCGATATACCACACTACGCGGTATATCTGTTAACCGGAGTCATTCTATGGTCTTTCTTTACGGAATCAACAAACCAGGGCATACAAGCTATAATTGCCCGCGGTGATTTGATCCGCAAAATTAGCTTCCCTAAGTATATTATCGTAGTGTCAGCTACGATAACTGCGCTCATAAATCTCTTCATAAACCTTTGCGTCTTGATTGTTTTTGCTCTTATAAACGGGGTGGTGCCTAGCCTTGGCTGGCTGCTAGTGCCCATATTCATTGTTGAACTCTATGCTCTGTCTTTGGGTATTGCGTTTTTGCTGGGGGCAATCAACGTCAAATATCGCGATATAGCGAGTATTTGGGACGTTATTATTCAGGCCGGATTTTATGCTACGCCAATCCTTTACCCCATTACCATGATTTCTGAAAGCTCTGTTGTCGCCGCGAAAGTGTTGTTGCTCAGCCCCATAGCCCAAGCCATCCAAGACGTACGGTATTTTCTCATTACCAATGAAGCTGTTACCACTTGGAACTTTATAGCAAACCCCATGATCACGGCAATTCCAATCGTTATGGTCGTGGCAATACTTTTCTTTGCCGCTATATTTTTCCGCAGACGCTCTAAATATTTTGCTGAGGAGGTCTGATGGAACCCGCTATCGTTATCAAAGATCTACACAAAACTTTCAAGTTGCCCACGGAGCAAGCTTCTGGGTTGAAGCAGGCTATATTCAACAGATTCAAAGGCGTCAAAGGCTACACTGACCAAAAGGTGCTAAACGGTATTAGCTTCAAAATTAAAAAAGGTGAATTCGTTGGTATTGTCGGTCGCAATGGTTCTGGCAAATCTACTCTTTTGAAACTGATGTCTGGTATATATACCCCCAGTAAGGGTTCAATACGAATAAATGGTAGCCTGGTGCCGTTTATTGAATTGGGGGTTGGTTTTAATCCTGAGTTGACTGGGCGAGAAAACGTTTTTATGAATGGTGCACTTCTGGGATTTTCTAATCAAGAAATGGAAGATATGTATGATGAGATTGTCAGTTTTGCTGAGCTCCAACCTTTCATGGACCAAAAACTCAAAAATTATAGTTCGGGCATGCAAATTCGTTTGGCTTTTTCGATCGCTATTCGTGCCCGAGGCGACATACTCATTCTTGATGAAGTTTTGGCAGTTGGCGATGCGGCGTTCCAAGAAAAATGTAACCAATATTTCAAATCTCTCAAAGGTAACCAAACAGTTGTTTTGGTTACCCATAGTATGGAGATGATAGAGAAATTTTGCTCTCGCGCTATTCTTATAGAAAAAGGTGAGATATTGAAGCAGGGCGCTCCGGAAAAAATAGCCAAAGAATATTTCAAGCTTTTAGGCTTGTAGGATTTTCTTCCAGTTTTTTAGCACTGTACTTTTACTGAATGCGCTGATGTGCCGAATTATGTGTTTTTGGTATTTTTCCAGGGTGGCGCGGTTTTTTAATAAATCAGTGATGGCGTGCGCCATTTGGTCTTTGTTGCGATTTTTTATCAATACGCCATTGTCCGACGTAATCTGCGCTCTGGCGCCGGATGCAGAGTCGAAGGTCACACAGGGCAAACCATAGCTCATGGCTTCTGCCAGTACCAAACCAAAAGCTTCAGTATGCGACGTCATGATGAAAAGCGAGCTGTCATAGAAGTATGGCGCAATGTCTTCGTGGCGGACAAATCCGGGCATAATGACGACTTTTTCTAGGCCCAGCTGTTTGATCTTGGCAGTGATGGCTGGTTTTTCCGGGCCATCGCCAAGCAAGAATAGCTTTGTCTGGGGCAACTTTTTGTGTACCTTGCCCATTATTTCTATCAAGTCTAGGAAGCCTTTTTCTGGGGACAATCGTCCTGCCGATACTAAATTACGTTTTGCGAATGATGTCTTTTTGCTGGGGATTTTGTCCAGAGGGTGGGGTATATATACGCACTTTGCGTTTCTGACCTTGTCTTTGTAAAAATCGCGAAGTTCTTTGGTTGGTAGCACTAAATAATCAAACCCATTGACCGATGACACTAATTCTCTGATGTAACCTTTGTTGTTTTGATGATAATTGTGGTCGGTAGCGATTTTGAGGATGTTGGGTTTATGGCAATGTTTTTTGACGGCGGCGGAATATTGGGCGCGATCGGTAATGATAATGTCGGTGTCGATTTCTGCCAAAGCCTCTTTGAGCACGTGTTGTCGTTCTGAGTTTATTTTACGTCGACGCTCAAGTTCTCGTACTATTGTACTTGGATTCTTTTTCCTGATTAGCCCTTTGAACGATACCATGTCGGGTAGTTTTGGTGATAAATATTTGACAGCTACGTTTTTAGGATAAACAAAGGCTTCGTGGCCAGGCTGCCCATAATTTGCTACTATGGTGACCGCGTAATCTCGCGAAAGCATATCCGCTAGGGTAGCAACAAATCTTTCGATGCCACCAAAGCCAGCATGCATGGTGAGAATGGTGATTTTTTTCTTCATGGAGTTAATTATATATTACCAGAAATGCAAAAAGGGGCGAATAATTCCGCCCCCGATTAGATACTCAAATGAGACTGAGATCTACTCTGCGAAGTAAATCTCGAAATAATCCAAAGGTTTGATTGAGTCTCACCTCTTTGGTTGGTCCGACATATTGCGATATGACAACTTCCAAACGACGAATGTCGTAAGGAGTTAGTCCTTTGCAAAACTTGTTGATTTTTCCGTTGTCATCGTAGAGTAAGCTACGGATGATTTTCTCCCGTGCAGTGAGAGAAAGATGGTAAGGCGCACAGCCAGCTGCCTGCAAAACTTGGCAATATTTGCATAGGTAGCACATCAAAACAAACAAAGTCTTGTCGCGTTCGCTTAGGCCAACTGCATTGGATATATTGCGGCCGCGCTGAACGGCGTCGAAGACGCGGCTGACAAGTGACGTCATACTCTCTGATGGGTGATCCGTTTTCTTTTTTCTGTAGAAGTCCATAATGGCTTCTTCACAGATCGTTATCTCGTGCGCCACCCTAAATTCATAATCGGACGGGTAGCTCAAGTATTCGAGATAAGCCAATCGAATAAAATCTCCATTCGAAAACTTGCCAATTTCTCTTAAGCAAAAACTTTATGCCTGCGTCTGCGACATGAGTGCATTTAGGGCGGGATTATAGACGGGCAGGTTGCCTCTGCAAAAAAGAAACTGGCCAGACACGGCTTTAATAAAAAATTCGTATCCTGGGTGTTCGACCAACTGAAAACACACGAGACCGCTTTTTTTTGCCCTAAAGACATATTCTACTGTGCCTTCGAGGACGGTTGTGTCCTTCTTGCAGTATGGGCCTTTGTTTCCGTACTTTGAAGTTGGACGGAATGGTAAAGCGGTGTCTTTGTTAATATACGGGCTATTCAATAATAACGCCTCCTTATTTGTTTTTTCGTAAGGAAAAACACTGCCTAGGCAGTGTTTTTTCGTAAGGAAAAACACTGCCTAGGCAGAGCCTAAACACGTGTTTTTCTCGCCTACTTTTTTTATTTAATCATACCTTTGCATTTTTTGCAATATTAAGATATTTGTTTTTTGATAAATGCTATGCGGCGATGAAAAAGAGACGGGTTTGACCCCGTCTCGTAGACCAGCTGTTTGTTCAGGCCTCGAGGCCTGAACAAACTAAAGCTTTAGTTTCAAAACGCTGACTGCACGATAATAGCATCCGCGAACTTTATCGTTGACGGGTGCTGAAAACGGTAAGTTTCCAATAAATATCGCTGCGCTCTGCGACATACTGTCCAGCGCAATGTTCGTTTTTACATCATACAGGTAACCTAGCATGCTAATCGCCCAGTCGGCCGGTGTTTTTATGTCGGCGTTCTGGACGGATTGTCCGCTCATGAAATCAGCTAATACTTTTTCACTAACACCAACCGTGTTGCCATCCTTACTTATGGCGTTCTCTATCTGCTCATCTGTAAACCCATGGTCGTTTTTGAGCACATATACGGGCTCTCTGATGAGCTCGTAGATGGCGGATTTGTCCGCGTCACGTAAAATGCTGCAGAAGAGAATGAAATGCGGATTAGCATCCGTGGGTAACTCGATGGCAATTTTAGCGTGCTGGGTTATGGCGATCTTAATGACTTCTTTGTCGAAGTCACTCAGACCTTCAGCGTAATTGTCGATCTGCCCATTTTTAAATAAGGCCGTTTCGATGGCCTCTGGATTAGAATGGTGCAAGTGTGGATCGGGCGCGTCGCCTGCTATTTGCAGGACTTGATAATAGTCGTGCAAATAGGTCACTAGATCGACGAGCGTTTTGCCGTGATCATCCAGGCCGATAGCTTCGGCGATAAGAGCGCCGTATCGATTCACGTCTTTGATGTGACCGATACGCAATGTCATCTTTCCTGATGGATGTTCTACTGCTTGTTGAGCGTAGAACTCTAGTATGGTATCTTTAAAAATTTTAATGGGCATTGTCCCACCTCCAAAAAATTTGATAACTTATAGTTATCATTGTTTTTAGTATGTCATACTTTTGCATTTTTTACAATAGTAATGTGTGCTTGTCAGGTATTTGGGCGTGTGCTAGACTGGATATTATGAAGAAGGGATTGTTCAAAGATAAAGTTCTATTAATAACGGGTGGAACTGGGTCGTTTGGTAACAAAGTGCTAGAACGCTTTTTGAGGGACGACATGGCGATAAAAGAAATACGCATCTTCTCGAGAGACGAGAAAAAGCAGGACGATATGCGTAAGAAATACCATAGTTCTAAACTAAAGTTCTTTATCGGAGACACGCGCGATCCAGACTCTATAGAATACGCCATGAGTGGTGCGGATTATGTTTTTCATGCAGCGGCGCTGAAGCAAGTGCCATCGTGTGAATTTTACCCAATAGAAGCAGTAAAGACTAATATACTTGGCACAGAAAATGTGCTGAACTGCGCCGTGAAGAATGGCGTCAAGAAGGTAATTTGCCTGAGCACCGACAAAGCGGCTTACCCAATCAATGCGATGGGGATGAGTAAGGCACTGATGGAGAAAGTCGCAATAGCCAAGTCAAAAACGATAGGTGATGACGGAACAATAATTTGCCTTACGAGATACGGCAACGTTATGGGCTCAAGAGGTTCGGTGATTCCTTTGTTTTATAAGCTAGTCGAAGAAGCGCAGCCCATAACAATAACTGATCCTAATATGACTAGATTTATGATGACGCTGGACGATGCGGTGGACTTGGTAGTGTTTGCGTTTAGGCGTGGCGGACAGGGAGATTTGTTTATCCAGAAGTCGCCTGCCGCGACGATCGGCACGCTAGCAGAAGCTGTCTGCAAATATAAGGATGTTCCCCTAAATAAAAAGATTATTGGACTTAGACACGGCGAGAAAGACCATGAAGTTTTGGTCACGAGGGAAGAAATGACAAGGGCGACGGACATGGGAGATTATTATAAAATATCACCGGACGAGGGAAGCCAGAATTATGATGAATTTTATAGGGCAGTCACGGACGAGACTAAAGATGTAGATGTATACAGTTCGAGCAATACCGAGAGACTGAACATTGAAGAAATGATTGATTTGCTTGAAGATATGGGCGAAATAGAAAGATAAGGGAGGTACCAAGTGAAAATATTGGTGACAGGACATAGGGGTTTTATCGGCAAGAACCTTGTCTCGCACTTGTCTGAGCGTAGAGATATTGAGGTGTTGAGTTATGGCCGAGAGATGAATTTTTCGTTCATAGAAAATAATTTGGCAAAAATTGACTTTATTGTCCACTTGGCCGGAGTAAATAGGCCGGAGAGAATTGATGAATTTTACACTGGAAACGTAGGATCAATAGAGCGCATTGTCACTCTATTGGCAGAAAAAAAGTTAAAAATCCCTATCTTATTGACTTCGAGTATCCATGCACAAACTGACACGGATTATGGCAAAAGTAAGAAACAAGCGGAAGATATGGTTCTTGAATACGGCAATGGTTCTTTGGTTTATAGACTGAATAATGTTTTTGGGAAATGGTGCAGGCCAAACTATAATTCTGCCGTAGCGACATTTTGCGACAACATCGCTAATGATAGAGAAATAACAATAAGCGACAGAAAAGCCAAAATGGAATTGGTGTACATAGATGACGTGATAGAAGAGATATTACGCGTAATTGACGGTAAAAAACCTGGCTACAAGAAAGGTAATTATTGTTTTGTGAAACCAAGCTACAAAGTGACTTTAGGTTACGTGGTAGATTTATTGTATTCTTTCAAAAAGAATTTTTCAACTCCGTTTGTACCTGACACGGGAGATGATTTCGTAAAAAAACTCTACTCTACCTTTGCTACTTATGTCCCGCTACCCGACTTGGCCGTGAGCCTAGTGAGCCATGTCGACGAAAGAGGAAGTTTCGTAGAACTAATAAAGACGGATTGTGCTGGACAAATCTCAGCTTCGACATCGAAGCCGAAGATCATGCGCGGCAATCATTACCATCACACGAAATTAGAACGATTCGTAGTGATAAAAGGCAAGGCAAAGATAAGCCTTAAGCATATTGCCGATAATACGGAATATGAATTTATGGTCGGCGATTCGGACATAAAGACAGTGACTATACCGCCGGGCTATACGCATAATATTGAAAATGCGGGCGACGGCGAGATGATTTTGATTATTTGGTGCAACGAACTATTTGATAAAGAAAACCCGGACACGTATTATATGGAAGTAAAGGAGCAAAAAAAGTCATGAAAAAAATAATGGTAGTCGTAGGCACACGTCCGGAAATAATAAGACTATCGGAAGTTATCAAAAAGTTGGAAAAGTTTTTTCAAGTTATATTGGTGCATACGGGGCAAAATTATGACCACAATTTAAACCAGGTTTTTTTCGAAGAATTGGAGCTGAAGGCTCCGGATTATTATTTGGATTCGCCTGGTGATACGCTTGGCGAAACCATAGGAAATATTATAGCTAAAACATACGAGGTTATTTCAAAAGAGATGCCGGACGCACTGTTGGTACTCGGGGACACCAATAGTTGCTTGGCAGCTTACAGCGCTAAACGACTAAAAGTGCCCATATTCCACATGGAGGCCGGTAATAGGTGCTTCGACTTTAATGTGCCAGAAGAAATAAACAGACGCATTGTTGACCATTTGAGTGATATAAATTTGGCTTACTCGAAAAATGCTAAACAGTATTTGATATCTGAGGGCAAAGTTAAAGACGAAGTGTTTGTGACGGGATCACCAATGACTGAGGTCATAGAAAGATACACGAAGCAGATTGATGGATCAAAAATTCTCGAAGAGCTTAAATTGGAGCCAAATAAATATTTCGTGATAAGTCTGCACCGGGAAGAAAATCTTGATATTGGTGATAATTTTAAAACAATTTGTAATACTTTGGACGCTGTTGCCGAAAAGTATAATATGCCGTTAATTTTTTCGACCCACCCAAGGGCACAGAGCAAGATTGCGACAGAGGGCATAAAATTTAATGAGCTAATTACCAATATGCCAGCCATGGGGTTCTTTGATTACAACAAACTACAAAAGAATGCTTATTGCGTGCTATCTGACAGTGGTACGATTTGCGAAGAGTCTTCGATACAGCATTTTCCAGCGGTTTCAGTGAGGACGTCGCAGGAGCGTCCGGAAGGTCTAGATGCTGGAACTTTGATATTGAGCGGAGTCAAACAGGACGATATGTTCAACGCTATTGATATTGCAGTAGGGACATTTCGCAAAACTGATGAAATTTTGGTACCGGACTACCGAGATACAAATGTGTCGGATAAGGTACTTAGAATTATTCAAAGCTATATACAGATAATTAACAAGAGGATTTGGAGTAAATAGGTGGGGAAAGCGAATAAATACAAACCAGAAATTATTTATTATCCATTTATCGGCGAGAAGATGGGTGACGAGCCGTTTAAAACAGAAGATAACGAATGCTCTTGGGCGCAGCAGCTGAAGAAACTTGCCAACAGAAAAGGAGTCGAGATCCACACTCCCGATAAGGCTGAGTTTAAAAACGTTAAGGGTGTTTTGTTCTTCGATAATATGTTTTATCATAATTTGAAAAACCTACAGTTTTTATTCGAAAAAAAACTGCTTCATAGGACTATATACATCGACTACGAGCCGCCAACTGGGCACGCGAAAAAGCACGAACCAAAGTCTATTATGGCGATATCGAAAATGTTTAAAAGCGTCGTCACTTATGATGATGATTTGGCGGGTACCGGGAATTTCGTGAAGGGGAATGTGGCAAACTTTTATGCTGACAGGGCGAAGAGGGTGGCATTTTCTAGAAAAAAATTTGTTTGTATGGTAGCAAACAACACCACGAATGAGGTTATTGTTGATGTGCTAAATAGTTGGAATCACACTAATTATTATAATGGACACAATGTAAAATATCACGAGAAAGCGATATATCATAAGCGTAAGGAAATAGCAGAATATTTTTTGTTAAACAATCCAAGCAAAATGGACCTTTACGGTGCCTGTTGGCCCGAAGAGTTTTCTGTCATAAACAGAGGAACCGTGGATCGCAAATCTAAAGTTCATAAGATGGCAAAATATAAATTCGCGTTTACCTTTGATAGCTACGTGAAGCAAAGAGGATACATTTCTGAGAAAATTTTTGATGCATTTTTCGCTAGAGTTGTACCAATATACCTAGGGGCCGACAATGTGACCGACTACATTCCAAAAGAGTGTTTTATTGATATGCGCGATTTCGAATCATATGATGACCTTTACCGTTACTTGATGGATATGAAGGAAGAAGAATATAACGACAGACTAAGATCGATCGAGGAATTCTTATCGTCAAGCAAATTCAATGAATTTTTTTCGAGTACCGCAATCGCTAAGACTCTTTGGTCTGCCATTAATTCCCCCGTTAGGCATAATTATGATAATAGCGAGGCAAAGAAAGTATTAGACCAACTAAAAACAGAAAAAGAGAAGGTCCGACAACGAGAGCCGGGCGTGATTAGAGTGGAGAAAGAACGAAGAAATGGGAAATGGTGTTTTGTGGCAACTGTATCGTGCGGAGAATTGAGCGGGCCGAAAGCGACTTGCGACGTGTATAAGAAATATGGCAATATGTTTAATAAAATTAAAGTCCGTTGCTGCACTTCACCTAGGGGAGATGGGGGGGAACTGAAATTTGACATTCCATATGAAGATATTATGCACCACAGAAAAGAAAGATATTATATGCTGATTGCAGAAAAACTTTATAAGTTGCAGTTTTTTGCGACCGATGTCATAAATGATACCGATATTGATGCTCGCTATAGATTGGACGCTCGTAAAAATATTTTATCTATCAAGAGACAATGGACAGTTATACGGGGGTCAAGGTAACATGACAGAGTGTCGCGCCTCTATGAATAACCCCAAAGTCTCAATCATTATACCTGTTTACAATGGGGCAAATTATGTACGAGAAGCGATAGATAGTGCCTTAGCTCAGACCTATAAGAATATTGAAATCATCGTGGTCAATGATGGTTCGACTGACGGTGGTGCTACTGAGAAAATAGCGAGATCATACGGTGACAAAATAAGATATTACGGCAAGTCAAATGGCGGGGTATCGACAGCGTTAAATTTTGGTATTAAAAAAATGACGGGTGATTATTTTTCGTGGCTTTCGCATGATGACAAATATTACCCCAATAAGGTAGAAGAAGATATAAAATTCCTAAATAATTCTGACGATAAGAAGATCATTTCGTTCACAAATTTCGACATCATAAACGAAAAGTCCGAAGTCACTACTGATCACGTATGGGACAATTTGTTTGACCCTGTGCAGTGGGAGTATGCTTTACTAAGAGGGTATTTGAATGGGAATGCGATGTTGATTCCGAAAGAGGCATTCGATAAATATGGATTATTCAGGGAGGATATGAGAGCTATTCAAGATTACGAATTGTTTTTCAGATTTATGAAGCATTATAGATATGCGCATAACCCCAAAATCACAAGTGCCTTAAGAATTCATAGCCAACAAGTTACACAAACGAGCAAAAGGGTCTTGGAAGAAGGAGATCCTTATTGGGTAGAAATGGCGGTAAGCTTGCCAGATAAAACAAAAATTAAATTAGAGGGAAGTATTTCTAATTTTTACAGAGAAATGTCGATTTTTTTGATGGAAACGCCCTATAAAAAAGCAGCGGCAAACCTACGTAAAATGATAAAAAAATCCAAAGAGAAAGACAAGACGTATGGGGTATATGAAAAAACAAGTCTCGGAAATGAGTTTGGTATATACTTAAAACAGAGAGCAACGAGTAATAGCGTAATTAGGAAAATAGGAAAAACACTATTAAGAAACAGGGCGATGAAGAGGCTATATGATTATAAATAGAGGAGTAGACAATAAAAATTCAAAGTCGTTTGTGTTTACTTGCGTAATGGCCGTATGGAATACCGAGGAATATTTAGACGAGGCGATAAAGAGCATAATTAACCAAACCTTGGACTTCGAAGAATATATTCAGTTGATATTAATCAACGATGGCAGCACGGATAACTCCGGGAAAATATGTCTAGATTATGAAAAAAAATATCCTAATAATATTTATTATATAGAGAGAGAGAATAGCGGGACAAGTAGTGCTCGCAATGAAGGTCTGAAATACGCGAAAGGGCATTACATCAATTTTATTGATAGTGATGATTATTTTACCGCCAATGCGCTAAATAAGATAAACTCTTATTTTATAAAAAACAAAGGCGTGGATGTGGCGACAATTGAGATGCTAAGCTTTTCTGAAGAATCTACTCAAGAGAAGTCTAGTTTTTATGATTATTATAAAAAAACACAAACAATAGATTTGGATAACTCTACAAATTTTGCCATATTTAATCCGGGAATGATATTTATCAGAAAATCCGCGTTGGACGGCCTTCAGTTTAATACCGACCTAAAAATTGGGGAAGATATTAACTATTATTATCGTGTTTTGATAAATAATCCTCTATGTGGAGTTATAAAAAATGAAAAATACATGCATCGCATCAGGTTGAATTCCGCAACAACATCAATAAGAGAAGTCGAAGATACTACAAAATTGGTGGATATAGTTCTGCAGGAGTTAATAAATTACTCTATAGAAAAAAAGGGGCATCTTCAACTTTTCATTAGTGATCTTTGTTTGAATATATTGGTATTTGAAATTTTGTTAAGACTGGAAAATGAAAACAAAACCGTGGTAAGTAAATTTGTGCCAAAGATTAAAAATATTCTGAAATTTATCGAAGAAGGTCGTATTGCCGATTCCAGCTTTGTTTCTGATGATTACAAAGAATTATTTTTGAAGATGAAAGGGTCAACCGAAGAAGAATGTTTGATATTGCTTTGCGGACCCAAAGTCTCAATCATTATACCTGTTTACAATGGGGCAAATTATGTACGAGAAGCGATAGATAGTGCCTTAGCTCAGACCTATAAGAATATTGAAATCATCGTGGTCAATGATGGTTCGACTGACGGTGGTGCTACTGAGAAAATAGCGAGATCATACGGTGACAAAATAAGATATTACGGCAAGTCAAATGGCGGGGTATCGACAGCGTTAAATTTTGGTATTAAAAAAATGACGGGTGATTATTTTTCGTGGCTTTCGCATGATGACACCTACGGATCAAATAAAATAGAATCAGAAATCAAATACCTGAAAAACAATAATTCAATGAGCAAAAAAGTGATTTTGTACTCAGATTATTATCTAATGGATAAACGTGGAAAAATAATTTCGGAGTGTACAAAAAACCACGATGAACTCTGCAAAAAACCAGAATATGCCCTTCTAAAAGGCGACGTAAATGGTTTAACTTTGTTAATCCCTAAAGAGGCTTTCAAAGAACATGGGTTATTCGATGTTAAATTAAAATGTACACAGGACTATGAGTTGTGGCGTAAAATGGCAAGAACTTATCAATTTGTGCATATACCGGAACTATTGGTTAGTTCTAGATACCACGCCAAACAAGTGTCAAACACGAGTCCGCTAGTAAAAGTTGAAGGCAATGCGTTATATTTGGGACTAATAAAAGACGTCACAAAAAAACGACGCGAGGAGCTAGAAGGGAGTGAGTATTGTTTCTTTGAAGAATTGGCAACATTTTATAAAAATACGCCATATGACGAGGCCGAGCAGTACTGTTTGGACAATATGAAAAAAATATTTGACGCTACGAATGTGGTACGCTCTTTGCACAAAGTTAGTATTGTCATCCCTTTTTACAATCGCGGCTCAAAAGTCAAGAGGGCTCTTGAGTCCGTCTTCCGACAGACTTATGATAATTTTGAGGTCATATTGGTGGATGATGGGTCTACTGATGACATATCTAACGTGAAACGCCTCATTGCGGGCAGGCCAAATGTTAAGTTGTTTAGATTATCTAAAAATTCTGGCGTTAGTACTGCGCGCAATAAGGGGATTAACGAGTCGACCGGTGAGTATGTTGCATTTCTTGATTCTGATGACGAGTTCATGCCAGAAAAGATAGAAAAACAACTTAAATATATGATGATATCCGGAAACCCAATGTCTCATACGTCGTACGTAAGAGATGTAACTGGCAGGAAAGAAGTGGTTCGTAGCGGCAAAGATTTCGGACATTGCGAAAGAAAATCAATGTATAGCTGTTTAATAGCCACGCCAACAGTCATGCTTGACGCTAAGTGGCTAAAGAAGAATAAAGTTGAGTTTAATCAAAATATAGGGTTAGGAGAGGATACGTGTCTTTGGTTACAAATTCTAAAGACGAGTTATTTAGTCGGGATTGATGAGCCACTATCTACGGTACACGTCAACGATTCGTCATCGGTCTACAACACGAAAAAACAGATTGTCGGCCTTAAAAACATTATAAATTTTTTGCTGGATGATGAATATTATTCGCAACTCGACTTCGAACTAGCCGAAGTAATGCAAATGTACGCTAAGCATGTCGGCACTTCGACAACTAAACATAATGGAGTTCTAGCGCCGAAATATAACAATAGCAAAATTATTAGAAATTTGAATAAGATTGTATTCTTTACAAAAAATGAAGGCCTTAAAAGTGTAGTAAACCGGGCCATAAAGAAGATAAGGAAAGGGAAAAGGTGAAGAAAGATTGTACGGTCTTGGTAGGAAGTTGCGACGCTTATGTAGATATTTGGGATCCTTTTTTTACTTTACTAAGACGTTTTTGGCCAGATAATCCTTACGACGTGGTATTAAGCACAGAGACGCTGAAGTATCCTGATGGCAAAATTCGGACAATCAATCCTGACGTGCCAGATGTATCGTGGACCGAGCGCATGATTGATGCACTCTCAAAAATTGATTCGAAATATATCATTCTGATTTTAGACGACTTCTTTTTATATGACCGGGTGCAAACAAAAAAAGTCGAGCAATGCCTAAGATGGATGAGAGAAAATCCTGACATAGCAACGTTTACTTTTTGGCCCGCGTGCAACGATACGGAAGAGTGCGATTATCCGGGTTTCGGCAAACGTCCGGCAAGATCCTTGCGCAAAGTTGCCGGGGTACTTGGTATATGGAACAAGAAAAAGATGACTAACTATTTGAACGGCATAAATGGTTCGGCTTGGGAATGGGAAGCTGGCAATAAACTGGCTAACATAGCTTTCCTAGATGATGAATTTTATCGTATGACTAATGATGACTATATTTTCCCATACGATTTCACTAAATACGGCTTGTGTAACGGCAAATGGTTCAAGGAAACAAAAGTTATGTTTGCAAAATTAAAAATTAACTTCGATTTTAGCAAGAGAGGATACTATGATGAGGCAGCTAGTGGGCTTAGCCGGTCGATAATCTCAGCATTCGAAATGGACTCCGCAATCGTACCGTTTTATGCGCTGAAACACAGGCGAGGGGAGATACCGTATTTCGCGACAAAAAATATCAGCAAAACCGGCGGCCTGTTCCAACGATATGAAATTAAAGGCGCTCATAGTATAATTAGGTGGGAGCTGGCAACTCACTGGGGGTTCGCGATAAAAGATTTAAAAATAAGAATAATATATATGGATCGCTGCGAAGAGGAAGTAGACAATAAAATATTATTCGGCAATTTTTTGGTGCTAAATAAAAGATTTATCTTTAACACACAAGCGCCCCACATGTACATACCGACAATAAAAGGCAAAAAAATTCGTCGCGTGCAAATAACGGCTAACACGACAATGCCTATTAGTAAGAAGGACCTTGAGAAGACGTTCAAGAAGATAACAAAACCGAGACGTGCAGAATACGAGAGTCTATGTGGCCAACTTTGGTGGGAGTATATGCTAATACCCGAGAAGGTACAGGCACCTTTAAGCTCTCAGATTTTATTCAAACAAAATGGCAAGAACGATGAGAGAAACAAGACTAAGGGCAAGGAAGTTATCCGACAGGGCTCGTTTAGCGAAAGATACGAAATCCCAGGGGGCGTAGACGAGGTGGTGTGGACACTGCGCGAATATGGCGGCTTCTTGGTTAAGGATCTAAAAGTTGTATTCCATTATATTAACGGCAATAGCAAAACAGTGCAACAGGCGGAAGGAGGTCACTTCAAAATAAGAAATAATTATGTTTTTGTTGATAAGCCAGTCATCAAAGTGCCAATACCAGAAGACGAGCCTATTGCTTTCACGATATCGGGAGAGTTTGTCTGTCCAATACCAAATAAAATACTAAAACAGTTGTTTGATAAAACCCACAAAACACCATTCGGCGCGAAAGCTTCGGTGGCGAAAATAGCCAAAAAAGTTCGGGGAAGATAAATGATATCTATTATTATAAGCGTGTTATGCTTGATCAGTTTGTCGGTTTTTTTGGCTATTATTCTAAAAAAACAATTTTTACAAACAGTTTTCCTTTCTGTCGGTTTCGTAATCACAGTTTTGTTCTTGTTTGGCATTCTGAATTTTCATGGGAGCCTTCTGGTAGGTTACTTTTTGATTATAGTCTCAAGCATTGTAACTGGGATATATAGCGGATATAAAATATTTAAAGATCGCGAGGTTATACGCAAAACTAATTTAGTACTTGGGCTACATGCGATTGGCGCCCTCCTAATATTGTCCTTGTTTTTGAATTACGGTCGTTGGTTTATAGGATGGGACGAATTCAGCCATTGGGGAATCGTTGTAAAAAACATGTACGAGTTTGATGCTCTGGGCACAATTAGCGATTCTATGATAATGTTCAAAGGATACTTGCCTGGTTCTTCTTTGTTCCAATACTTTTTTACAAGAGCTAATCCAATATTTGTCGAGTATCCAGTCTACGTTGCTAGCAATATTCTGTTCTTTTCGATGCTTTGCCCTTTTATTAAAAAATATAATCTCAGGACGGTATTATTGATTGTTGCATTTATTTTGATACCCATGATGGTCGACGCATTATTTTACAGCTCTGTATATGTCGACATGATGATGGGCTGTATTTTTGGATTTGCTATTATATTCTATTTTTATAATAGATATGAAAAGGATTTGTATGGTATTTTATCGGTTACTGTTGCAATTTTTCTGCTTAGTATCATCAAGGATATTGGGCTTGTTCTAGCCTTTTTGTGTATCGTTATTTACGCCGTGGATGTTTTGGCATGTCGACGTAAGGAAATACTGAAATATATTAGTAACAAGAAGAAGCTAGAAATCAAACGTATAGTATTGATTGCGATGCCAATCTTGGCGCTAATAATATCTCAGCTGTCGTGGAGGATACATACGAAAATAACCGGGATTGAGTCGGTTTGGGATTTATCAAAGATTAACCTCTTCGGCCTGGTAAGTGGTAACCTGCAAGATTATCAAGCTGAAACCGTAAATAATTTTTTGGATAAATTCTTTAATGTGCCATTCGCACCTTTTTCATTTTCGTTCTTTAGTCTCATGGTTGTATTCCTTATAGCCGCGTTTGCTTGGTTCCTGCTTATTAAAAACCGCAAACTAGCAAGAAGAATTATGATTATGGCATCTTTGATATTCGCCGGTTCGTTGGGCTACGCGTTGATGTTGCTGGTTCTTTATGTGTCCGTATTTTCGCCATACGAAGCGGCGATATTGGCTTCGTATGAAAGATACATGGCAACTTACCTCGTTGGTACTATGCTGGTATTATTGTTCGTATTGACAAACGAGACAAAAATTCCTCATATTATTCGTCAACAAGGGGCAAAGGTTGTTTTGGCAATATTGATATTAACTGCTGCGGGATTGGCATGTTTTTATGCTTCGGCCAAAGTCATCGTTTATGACCGAATACTACCGAACACTATTTATGCTCGCGCGCAGGTTCATGAAACGACTGCTTTTAGAGCAAGATATGAGGAGTCTCGAAAATGGGCACCTTGCTTGGTAAGTTCAGGCGATAGGCTATATATTGTCACACAAAAAAGCAAAGGTATGGAGAGAAATGTTATTTACTACACCCTGTATCCTTTTTCTGTGCAGACTTATTACTCTAACGATTATTCCGTAGGCACTAAGATATACTACCCAGAAGTTAACGATCCTTGGACTTTTGTAACCAGCCCGGAAAATTGGAGTGAACATGTGCTTGATAAATACACGCTTGTCTATTTATTTGAGTATGATGAATTGTTTGATAGAAACTATGGTAATTATTTTGATGACCTGAGTAATAATCAATTATACCGAGTAGAGGAAGTGGATGGCACGTTAAGATTAGAAAGTTTGGGGAAAAACTGCGAATAAGCCGATAATATGGAGAGAGAATCGAGAATAACTAAAACGTTGAAAAGATATGAGCGACAACTAAAGTTTTTGTTTTTTGGCGGCCTGTCTGCGTTGATCGAGTTTGTAGCGTTTTTGATAGTTTATAATTTTGTTGATATTTACTGGTCTGCGCTGATCAGTTTTATGTGCGGTCTGGTTTTTAGTTTTATATTTAACAAGCTCATCGTATTTGAATCTAAATGCGAAGTGGGACGAGCGGTAGGTAGGGAAATTATGAGTTTTTTGGTACTCGGCCTTATTAATTCGCAAATATCATCGCTGGTAACGCTGGGCTTATCGCAACTAACTCCAAGTGTGGCAGCAAAAATTATAACAATGGCGATGGTTGCGGTTTGGAATTATTTAATTATGAGTAAAATAATTTTTAAAAGCAAAAACTCTATTTCTTAGATAACTTAATCGAAAGTTTTTGGTGCAAGTCCCGATATCGCTTCTCTTGCAGCTCTAATCTTTGGTGTTGATGATTGGCCAAGTAAATTAAATAGACTATAACAGTGGTCTGGATAATATCAAAAGCCGAAAAATCATCAGACTGAAATATCGGCCTGCCAGATATTAAATTGTAGATAGGAAACGAACAAAATAAAACTAGGGTTATGGTTATCCACACGATAATCTGACGTCGAAATTGATCCCTGGTGTTCTTCTTTAGTTTATATTGAGTTATGATGTTCATGAACGCTAGGAGGACAATGGGAGCATTCAAAATAATAAGTAAGATATATCTCATTCAAATACTCCAGTTATCCGCCATTTTACTAGTTGTTTGACTATGTGGACCCCGTTTGCGACTGCAGAATATCGATTTTGACCTTTGGAATTGGAGTAATCTGTATATATTGCTTTGATGGGGTGTTCTTTAATTTCTAATCGCTCTTGTTTGGCGCGCAATAACATTTCGCTACAAAATTCGTAGCGACTCGATTTCCACCTTAAATTTTCAATGGCTTTTTGTGAAAATACTCGAAGACCAGATTGGCTGTCCGAAACTTTGATGCCAAACAATAAATTGGAAATAACACTTAGCCCCTTATTGCCCAAGACTATGGACGAGCTCATATCCCCGGTGTCTATCATGCGCGAGCCAATAAGCAGATCTGCTTCACTCTCGATGGTTTTCTCCAAACAACTTCGTGCGTCGCTTGGATCATGCTGACCATCGGCGTCTAACGTAACGACGTAGTCAAAGCCATTCTCTCGAGCATAGCGTAAGCCAGTAGCAACTGCGCCGCCCGCGCCTTGATTAAGAATATGATCAATAACTATAGCGCCTGACTTGCGGGCGACTTCGCTAGAATTATCGCTACTTTGATCGTTAACCACAACAACCACGAACGTATGGCCGGTGGCCTTAAAAGTGGAACGAATACTCTTGACGACCTTGCCAACAACTTTTTCTTCATTCCAGCACGGTATTACAAAACATACTGTTGCCATGCTATTATTTTAGCATGCTAGTTCCAGCCCCACCAAGTTTCAAACACTTCGCCATTGGATTTTAGCGAGACTACGTGTTGTATGCCATCATTGGTCACATATCCACCAATTGCGATGGCTCCTGCGCCAATGTTTGCGATTCTACTGGTGGCAAGAGCGTAGCTGCCATTCGTGTTGCCCCACCAAGTTTCAAACACTTCGCCATTGGATTTTAGCGAGACTACGTGTTGTATGCCATCATTGGTCACATATCCACCAATTGCGATGGCTCCTGCGCCAATGTTTGAAATTACGCCAGTGCGTGGACCGGTTGTACTCCCGAACCACTCGTTGAAAAACATGAAGAAATTGCGGTTGCCGTAGGCGCCGCAGGGGGCGGTGCCGGGGTAGGCGGCAAGAGCGGCGGGATTGGGAGTGTAGGGAGTGTAATTGTAGAGCGAAGCTGTGGCCATGTTTTCGATATAAACTTGCTTGCCGCCGCAAGAAGCGTCGGGGGAATACTGGATATAGTTGTTGCGATAGGGCTGGTAGCCAAACTTGGTGATGTTTTGTTTGTAATAGTTGAATTGCCAAGCGGCGTTGATCACTTGGTTGTAAAAGCCGTAATATTTGGAACTGCAGTTGGCAGTATTGCCGGGACCGTTATCTGGGCAAGCGTAGCCCATCATGGTGTTGTATTGGTTTTTGAGGGGCCAATCGTCGGTGAAGGCGTAGCCGTATTCTTTTTTGAGGGTGACGAGCAGGACTTGGGGGTTGATGCCGTAAGTTTGAGCGGCTCTATAGATGATCTCGGCGGCAGAAAGCATGCCTAGGGCTTTTTCGGCGCCAGTGTCAAAAGAAGTTTGCTTGGTGTCGGGGTTTTCATAATAGTTGGAAAGACAAACGTAGGGCGGGGCATGATAGTTGGCGTTGCCGGCGGCGCGCATCATCTCGGCGTACTGGGCACGAGAGATGGAGGGGTTTACAGCTACGCCATTAATATAGCGGCCGCTGCCGATGGGTTTGGTCCCCCAGGTGTCGCAGGTGACGGTTTTGGCCTTGATGAAGGCCTCGATTTGCTCCAAAGTCATGGCATCTTTGCTGTAAAAAATGGCGTCGTCAATGATGTTGCTGGCGTTGAAATCGGTGGCACTAACGGCGCTAGCAGGCTGAGTTTGGACGCAGAAGAGTGAAACGGAGAGAATAAGTGTCATCATGACAATATATCTATGAGATCTCAAAAGACGCACTTTGACTTTCTCCTTTCGATTTGACTGATTGGTATTTTAGGATGACGGACCACTCGCCGGACGAAAGCTGGTCTTGGGCGATGTTGGCGCTGACGCAACTAGTAGAGCTGGCGCCTGGGGTGGGCTCGGAGGTGTATGAAGCGGTTTTGCCAGCAGAGCTAGTGAAGACAAAGGTGCAGGCGCCATCGGTTTCTACGACGTTGGCTACTATGCCGCTGGCAGAAATTTGGCCGTTTGCGGCTCCGGCGTAGGTAATAACGACAGGTACATTGGCGAGGTCATTAGAGTTTTCGGGATCTTGATTGGGCTGAACAGCATCAATGCCCTTTGCTGGGTCTTCCTCTATCTGGGTAGGAAGATCATGGCTGGCGGTGGGATTCGCAGAGTCTGCCTCGGCGAGCGGATCGTCTGACTTGTTGAGTGCCAACATGAGGCTAAAAACTACACCAGCCGAAACAATCGCGACTAGACAGAATATGAGGGCTGGGGGTATTTTTGATTTGTTTGATCTGTTTGTGTTTGTCATATTGGCTTTCCGATTTTAGTTTAGCATAACTGCTTTTTGTGGTCAAGAGGGCGACTGTTTTGGGCGGGTTCTGTACTACTGTGCGACCCGCCGACTAGTCAATCTTTTGGCTTTGGCGAGCATAGCTTTTTGGTCTTTTATGGACTCTTCAATAGCACGAAGAATGACTCGCTTGCTTATCTTGTTACTTTTTTGACCCTTTTTATTCATCATGTATACTTTCCTTATAGAAATTGTACGCTTTTTTGAGGTAGCTATCAACTATTTTGGGTTCATCTAGATATTGGTAGGTTTCTTGTTCGAAATTGTCCTTTTTGACGACGCTTACAAAAAACTTATTGTGATACCTAAACTCTTGAATGACATTTTGGATGTTTGGAATGACATTGCGACAAGCTTCCATGAAGCCTTCTCGCTCGATAGGTCTACCCGTAACGAGTTTTCTAGCCTTGGTGATTTCCCAGGCAGTGCCAGGATCTTGGTATACGAAAAACAAGTTAACCTCGAAGCCATGATTGAGAGCCCTAGCGATATTTTCTGTACCCTTGGCGTGTGAGAAGGTGCCATCCAAAGCAAAGCTGATTTTATTTTTCAATACCTTAGCCAGAACGGCAGAGACCAGGATATTTGCTGGCTTACGGTATTTATAATAGTTTTTAGGTTTATAACCCTTAATCCGACCAACGATATTGTCTAGATCTATCACCACCATGTCTTCGAGTTCTGGCGTGACATGAGAAAGAAATTCGGTTTTGCCGGCTCCTGGTATGCCGGCCATAATGATGGCAATAGGTTGCTTTTGGGGCGTAGAGTTGCCAATTATAGCCTCCGTAATCTCTCTTTTGTGCAGCTTTACCCAAGCGGTGGTTTCAAAAAGCATAGCGAGGCCTACGAGTGGGCTTTAAGCTCACATGTGCAGTACAGAGAAGGCAAAAAAGGTAGACGTGCAGGGCATTGGGGTAGCCGGAGAAGAAAAGCCACTGGACGAGGAAAGCGGCGAATATGGCCCAGAGGAACTGGTGTTTGCGGGTGGCGCGAAAGAGTAAAACGATGAGAGCCGCAAATAGACTGAAACCAATTAGCCCGTTTTCGAGCAGGGTTTCGGTGTATTGGTTTTGGGTGATTTCGGTGTCGCCGACTTGGTCGGGGAAATAGCGGTGGAGAACAAAACCCGTACTACCAACACCGGTGCCAAAAACGACGTTTGCTGGGGTCTTGGCCCAGGCCTGGAGCGACAGTTTGGTGAGGAGATTGCGAATGTTGGTAGATTCTTCGACGTAGCCGTCAAGAATTGGCGAATCGGGGGGTAATATTGGTTCTCCAGGCGCTACGATACTAGACGAGTCTATTGATGGAGTTTGTTCTTCGGGCGATGATGAATTGCTTTGAAGATGAGGACGAATATCGACGATTCCAAGAGACAATTGATGAATGACGCGCGAGATGGCGGAATAAAAATTATCGCCAGTTCTTTTTGGGTTGAGTTCTACAGATGCACCCTGGATAGCCAGAGATAAGATAAACGTACCTAGCACTATAGCTAGGGAGAAGAAGACTCTTTTGAAGTTTTTGCGGTTGATAAAAATTAGCACTAAAATACCAATGGCGAGGGCGTAGATGGCGCCACGGGACAGGGTGAGAAAAACTGCGACAAGCAGGAGCGCAAGGCAGAGGTTGAGCTTGTAGTCACTTTTTGCGCTGATGAATTTGTGGAGCAACAGAAGCACAGGCGCGAGCAGAAGGCTACCGAAAAATTGCGGTTCGATGGCAAAGCCGGTAATGCGAGTGAAACCGAGTTCGCGAGCGAGGCAGCCGTCGCAAAGCAAGGAGATATTTTGTGGCAAACCGATGATTTCGGCAAATATCTGGAAAAAGCCAAAAACAGCCATGAGACAAGCGCTAAAAATTAGAACTTTGAAAAGAGTGGGGAGAAGTTTTTTGAGGTTTGGGTAGCTGGCAAAAGCCAAAAAACAACCAAAAAGCAGCCAGAGAATGCCGCAAATGAGAAACCCTTTGATAAAATTGGGCGTCCAGAAGAGCGACAGGGTACTGAACGCGCAAAAAACAAAAACCAGTTGGACGGCGCGACTGCGCAGGAGAGCCACGCGATTTCGCCAAATGGACGAGAGGTTGACGAGGACAAAAAGCACCAAATAGGCTTCTAGAAGCGAAATTTCAAAATGCATACCGTGGCTCATGCCGAGGTTGATCATGGGGTAAAAGCTGAAAAAAATCATCAAGGGCATAAGAAAAAGCAGAAAAGTGCGAAAGTCGATGGCGATTTTTGGCTTCATGCTGGATCTATTATATACTAGGAATATGAAAATATCTTTTGTGGTGCCAGTTTATAACGAAGAAAAGGGATTCCTCAAGTTTTACGGAGAAATGTTTTTGCCGGAAGTGAAGAAGCTGAAGGTGGACTGGGAAATAATCCTCGTCAACGATGGCAGCAAAGACAAAACTTTGGAGATTTTGCAGGACCTGGCCGAAAAGGACAAGTTGGTAAGGGTGATAAGTTTTTCGCGCAACTTCGGCAAAGAAACGGCGTTGACGGCGGGCTTGCGCGAGGCGAGCGGTGACGCGGTGATAACGATGGACGCGGATGGGCAACAGCCGCCGGAATTGATCGGGGAATTCGTCGAAAAATGGCGTGAGGGGGCGGAGGTTGTGACTGGGGTGAGGGGGAAGTTTGAAAAACACGGGTTAGTGGCGAAGGCGGGATCGAAGTTGTTCTATTGGCTGCTGAATTTGTTGGGTTCAAAGGATACTGTGCCGGGCAGTACGGATTTTCGGCTGATCGACAGAGTGGTGGTGGACGAATATAACAAATTGACTGAACATGGCCGGATCACCCGCGGGTTGATTGATTGGATGGGTTACCGCAAGGAATATATCAATTACGTTTACGGCAACCGACTGGCGGGGAAGCCGGGATATGACTTTAAAAAACTGTTCGGGCTGGCGATTGATAGTTTTGTGAGCTTGAGTACAACTCCCCTGGTGATTTTTGGTTGGTTTGGGGTAATCATCATGCTGCTTTCGGGGGGGTTGGGGCTATTTGTTATCATCCAGCAGTTTATGATGGGCGACCCAATGGGTCTGAACTGGACGGGACCAACGATGCTGGCGATCTTTATCACATTTTTGGTGGGGCTGCTGTTGATCTCGCAAGCGATCACCGCGCTTTATATCTCGCACATTCATGCCGAGACTCAGGGGCGGCCGCTATATATCATAGATAAGAAACAGTCAAGGAATTTGGGTGCAAAAAGAATATAAACCACGCATTTTGGAAAACCCGCTGTACCAAAAACACAAAGAAAAGGTGAAATACATGATGGTGGGCGGGGTGAATACGGCGGCGGATTTTTTGATTTTTGCGCTGCTGGCGAACGTGTTTGGGGTTATTTGGGAGGTGTCCCACTTGGTGGCGACGGGGATAGTGATTGCACTGAGTTTTGTGTTGAACTACAGCTTTGTGTGGGAATCAAAAAAGAGCCGCAAGGAAACTGCGCCGAAATTTGTGATCGTGTCGCTGTTTTCGGCATGGGTGGTGCAGACGGCAATGCTTTGGATAGTGATAAGTCTAGCGGGCGATAATGATACTACGAGGCTGGTAGGGAAAGTGGCGGGAATTCTTGCCGGGACAGTAAGTAATTATCTGGGCTACAAACATATATTTCGATAATGGCCTGTTTTCTTGTATAATAGTTAAAATATGAAGCGAAATCCGAATTTTGTGTTTGTGATTTGTTTGGCGCTGGGCGACATTTTGGCGCTATTGGCGTCTTTTACGCTGGCTTATGTGCTGCGCGTGACTTTTGGCGACAGTCCATTCATACCGATTCCCTCTCTGTCTTTTATTATGCTGGTGGCGGCAATGATACCGATTTGGCTGGTGGTGTTTTATTCTTTTGGGCTGTATGACAGTGCGATATTGAAAAATCGGCTGAAGGAACTGGGGCGACTGCTGGTGGCGTCGGGCATTAGCATGGCGATTATGATTAGTTTTTCGTATTTTACGGATTTTGACATTTTCCCGGCGAAGTTGGTGCCGATTTATGCGCTAGTGTTTGGGTTTGTGCTGCTGGTGGTGAATCGCTTGGTGATAAAACAGGTGCGAGGTGCGCTGTCGAGGAGGGGGAGAGGGGCACTAAGGGCAATTATCGTGGGCGACAACGCGACGACAAGGTCGCTGATTCGGGAAGTTCATGAAAATCGTAAGTCGGATTATAAAATAGTGGCGATCGTGGCAAACAATAGTACAATTCCGGAAAAGTTGCGCAAGCTGAAGTTTGCCTCTGTAGCGAGCGCGGTGAGTGCTACAAGAGCGGATATAATTATGCAGGCTGATGATGCAAATTTGCAAAAAAATTACCAGATGTCGGTGGACCATCACATGCGCTATATGTTCGTGCCCAGCCAGGATTTGATTTTGTCGGGGAATAGCGAGATTGAATTTTTGGGAGCGCTGCCGACTATCCAAGTCAAAACGACACCGCTGATGGGCTATGGCAAGCTAGTAAAGAGGCTGAATGATTTGGTGCTGGGTAGCGTTTTGATGGTACTAGGTTCGCCGTTTTTGCTAGCCGCGATGATAGTGATCAAACTGAGTGATCCGCAGGAGGAGGTGCTGCACAAACAAAAAAGACTGTCGATTTACGGAAAAAAGATTTGGGTGTATAAGCTGCGTACATTGAAGCCAGAATATAACAATATGACTCCAGAGGAGGGGTTCGCGAGGATGGGGCGGCCGGCACTGGCGAAAAAATACCGCGAAAACGGCGATCAATTGAATGATGATCCGCGAATGACAAAGTTTGGCAAATTTTTGCGGGAGACTTCGCTAGACGAGCTGCCGCAAATATATAATGTGCTGAAGGGCGACATCAGCTTGGTGGGACCGCGGGCCTTGGTGCCGGGGGAGTTGAGCAAATATCCAAACAAAAGTCTGATTCTGGCAGTGAAGTCTGGGTTGACGGGTCTGGCCCAGGTGTCGGGCAGACGCGACATATCGTTTGAAGAAAGGCGCAATCTGGATGTTTACTACGTGCAGAATTGGTCTTTTTTGCTGGATCTGCAAATTATGCTGCAGACCGCTTGGATGGTGGTGGCTAGAAAGGGTGCCAAATGAACAAAAAGTCTCTCAAGGTGGCGCTGGTTTGTGACTGGTTGGACGGTGTGGGGGGGGCGGAGCAGGTGCTAAAAGAATTTCACAATTTGTACCGACGAGCGCCCATCTACACGTCGATTTATCGGCCGAAAAAGATCGACTGGTTTAGGGACGCCGAAGTGCGCACGGGGTGGCTGAATGTTGTGCCGGCGGCCACGCGAAAGTTCATCCCTTTTTTGAGAAATGTCTACTTTGACCACTTGGATTTGACCGAATATGACCTCATCATTTCTTCTTCTGGGGCGGAGGCGAAGGGCGTGAGAAAGCGGGCAGACGCGGTGCATATTTGTTATTTGCACGCTCCGACACAGTACTATTGGCAAAAGTATCATGATTATATGGAGCATCCGGGGTTTGGTGTGCTGGACCCGCTGGCAAAGTTGGCGCTAAGGTTGCTGGTGGGACCTTTGCGCAAAGCAGACCGAAAATTTGCGCAAAGGCCGGATTATATCGTGACGGCTTCGAGCTACACGCAGGCGGAGATCAAAAAATATTACGGCAGAGAATCGACGGTGATTTTTCCGCCGGTGGACATTGCGAAATTTGCTAACGGCAAGGCACGAGCGGTGCGGCGGGGATTTGTGACCACTAGCCGCCAGGTGCCTTGGAAACGCTTGGACCTGGCGGTAAAAGCGTGTGTGGAACTGAACGAACCTCTGACTTTGATAGGCGGCGGGTCGGAGCATAACAAACTGCAAAAAATGGCGAGCGGACACGAAAACATCATCAAATTTTTGCCCACAATGGATGCGGCGGGGCTAAGGGCAATACTCTGCAAATCCAAGGGCTATATTTTTCCTAGTTTGGAACCTTTTGGGATTGCGCCGATAGAAGCGCTGGCGACTGGCACGCCGGTGATCGCATATGCGCGAGGGGGGGCGACAGACTACATAGAAGATGGCAAAAACGGGATTTTTTTTGAAAAGCAAACGACAGAATCTCTGCGAGCGGCGATAAAAAAATTCAACAAAAGTAAGTTTGACAGCAAGACGGTCGCAAAATCAGCCAAGCGTTTTGCGGATAATAATTTTAGGAAAGAGTTTTTGAGCTTCATTGATGATAAAATAAAAGCATGAGCCCTCCGACCAAAAAACAGACCATGCTGCTAAAGTTTATAGCGGAATTTTGCGAAGAAAACAACTACTCGCCGTCGTATCGAGAGATAATGCATGCGATGGATCTAAAGTCGGTGTCGGCGGTAGCCGAGCACATTGAAAATTGTGTGGCGGCGGGGCATTTGCGCAAAATCCCAAAATCGGCGCGTTCGCTGGAGGTAATAAAGCCAAAAACTTACGATGAAACTATTGAGCTGTTTCGTGAAAAAATCGCACAGTTGGAATCGGCGAACCCAGATAGTCCAGAAATCACAACACTAAATGCCGCGGCGCGGATTTTGAAGATAACGCTTTAGAAAACCCACCCTAAAGGTAGTGAGGCTAGAAATTGAGGGGCAAATGTGTTAGAATTGGGGGATGAATGCTAAATCGATTGATGGGCTGAGAAGACGAGATAGTTCGAATAGATTAGGATTTGCAGAAAAACGCACAAAAAAGACGGCTGCTATTAGCCCCGACCTCGGATCGTTGGTGGCGCCAGAGAGGCGGCAAGTTGCAGCCCGGGACGATCAGGCGAAGGCCGACGAGCACGACGAAGCGATTCGGGATTTTTTGAGCAGCGTACAGGACGACGACCCAACCAATTTGGTGAGTGAGTTGCCCGAAAAAAACGCAAAGACAAAGCGCAAGAAACCAAAGAAGGTAAAGAAGCCAAAGATGAAACGAGCACTAAAGATCACGGCGTGGACATTGGGGGTTTTATTGGTGTTGGCAGCAGGGGTGGCGACATGGGCGTACATTCAGGGTAATGATCTAGTGTCGCGCGTGACGGGCGGCAGTTTGCTAAATATGCTAATGGCCGATCCGGACACACCGCTGGCAGAAGATCCGGCCTCTGGACGGACCAATATTTTGATTTTTGGCACCGAGGGCTACAGCATGGACGATTCAAATCACCCTGGCGCACAGTTGACCGATTCGATGATGGTGGCGTCTCTCGACCAAGATTCGGGCGATATTCGCACGATTAGCCTGCCGAGAGATCTAAAAGCGCGAACTTGCACATCGACAGCCAAGCTAAACGAAGTGTATTATTGTACGTACCACAAAAACGCCAAGACAAAAGAGAGTCGAGACGAATACGAACATTTGGCGGCAAGGGCATTGGCGGATCAAGCCGAAGAGATTTTGGGCGTGAAGATTCAATATTTTGTGCACGTCAACTGGCAAGCGTTGGTGCAGATTGTGGATGCACTGGGTGGGATTGACGTGGCGTTTGTATACAAGGGCGAAGGCTGGGATGGCAGCGAGGTGGCGATTGAGACGCTAGACAAAAGAGGGCTGAGGGATTATTGGAACGCGCGGACGCAGACGTGGGGCATAGATTACAAAAACGGGGGAGTGGCGCATCTCAACGGCGAGCAAGCTTTGGGAGTGGCTAGGTCGCGTAATGAATCTGGGGGGTATGGCAGCGGGAGCAACTTTGGCAGGGAACAGTTTCAGCAAAAAATCATCCAAGCCGTCATTATGAAGGCCAAGCAGACCAATCTCGCCGCAGATTTTTTGGGTGTACTTGGCATCAAAGACGCGGTGGGCGACAATTTGCGAATGGATTTTAAAGATACCGAACTAAAATCTTTGTTCAAACTAGCCGGGCGAGTTGATATGGGGGGAATGAAAACAGTGTCTCTGCAGGACACAGATGAAGGAGCTGCTTTGTTGATTTCTGGTATGTTGTCGGTGCCGGGGGTGAACGGCCTGGAATGCGGCGGTAGCGTGCCAGGGTGCTTGTCGTATGTTTACCCGAGGGCGGGGGCGGGAAATTATGTGGCAGTACACGACTATGTGGCGCGAAAGTTGAGCTCCGACCCAGCGGTGAGCGAAAGTGCGAAGATTGTAGTGATGAACGCAACTAGCGCAGCGGGAGTGGCGGCAAGTGAGGGCACGAGACTAAAGGAAAAGAAATACAACGTAGTACAAAACGCCAATGCGCCGAGTGCGCTGGGCGCGGTAGACGGCGTAAAAATCTATCAAATGAACAAACAAATGCCAGGGACGGCGAAGGGATTGGGCGAGATGTATGGTGTTGAGATTTTGACATCAATTCCGGAATCTTTGACAAGCTATGCAGTTGATTTTATAATTGTGCTTGGCAATGGTTATGCTAGCTAGCGCCAGAAGCTAAAAAGTTTTCCACAGGCAGATAGCAATACGCAACATAGTTTGGCTGTTTGTCAATTCCCTGCTCTGCTATTTTTTGGCGATGAACAGGCGGCGTTCCCTGCCCTCGCCTTCGCTGTAAGTGTTGACGTCGGAATAATCTTGGGCTACCTTGTGCACGATGCGGCGATCGGCGGCGTTGAGGTCTAAAGTTTTGGTTTGGCCGGTGTCGCGAACTTCGCGGATCCAGCCTTCGGCTTGGTCGGCTATCTTGTCGGCACGCTGACGTTTGTAGTCGGCAACGTCAACGTTGACACGGGTAACTTCGGCATTACGAGCGATTAGTGTGGTCATGACCACGTGCTGTAGGGCGCGCAGATTGTCGGCGTTCTTGCCAATGAGCAAAGAGTTGAGGCTGGTGCTGGGAACGGAAAGTTGGATAACGTCGTCTTCGATGGTGGAATAAATCGCTACGTTGATACCAAAAAACGATAGTAGATCTTCTAGGTATTTGGTGGCAAAGCGGATGCTTTCGTCTCGGTTCATAGTGACCTCGCTTTCATCAGTGTTTTCTCCGTTTATTTGATGCTTTAATGCGGGTGATGTTTTGCTTGGATTTTTTGTCTTTGGTCGGCACAATCTCTGCTTCTTCGGCTTGTTTTAGCTCTTTCAGGATCTTTTTGTCGGCGGCGGCTTCCATTTCGGTGTAGCCGCGGCTAAGGATGAATCTTTGCTGGACGATGGTGATGAGGTTGCCCAGCAGGAAGTAGAAAACCAGCGCACCGGGCAGGCTGATCATAATAAACAGCATGAGCAGAGGCATAAATTTGATCATCTGGCCGGAAACCACCGAGTTGAGCTCGGCTTGGTCGGCCTCTTTGCCTTCGGCGGCGTCTTTCATGATTTGCTTGAAAGAACGCTTCTGAGTGTTGCCGCTGGGCATGAGTTGGCGGGACATGATGTATTGGGAGGCTGCGGAAACGAGAGCAAAGACGAGAATGGTGATGGTGCTAATATTGGCAAAACCTGCGGAAACCGAAAGGTCTACCTTGTTGAACAGCTTGGGCTCAAACTCGTATTTGGCGGAGCCTGAGTCGGCCTCCAGCTCGGCGAAATATTCGCTTTGTTGGTCAATGATGGTGCTGATGCGCTCGAGTGGCTGCACAAAGGAGTAGGCGGATTTTTCGACAGAAAGGGTGTCGACGCCGGTGGGGCGGACCATGACATTGATGGCGGTAAAGAGAGCGATGAAGATGGGGAGTTGGATGAGGAGCGTGAGAATAGAGCGGAAAGGTTTGATGTTTTTGCGTTTGTAGAGGTCCATGGTTTGGAGGGATTCGAGCTGGCGATTGCCCTTGCAGTTCTTTTTGATCTGCACGAGCTCGGGCTGGATCTCGCGCATCAGGCGGGTTTGGTGCAGCTGTCTCTTGAGCAGCGGCCACATGGCGATTTTGACGATGACAGTAAAGATGATGATGGCGATGCCGAAATCGCCAACAAAGTTGTAGGTGACAAGAAGGAGGTTGACGATGGGGCGGATGATAAGCATGTCTATAAGTTCGAACATGGTTTATATTATAGCATAGTTTTACCTTTGAGTTTGAATTTTTCGGAGAACGGAGCTGGGGCCGGCGCGTCGTCACGCGCGGCCGCCACGTCCTCGCGGCTTCTGTCGTCACGGAGCGCCGAGTCTCCTTAAAATTCAAACTCAAAGGTAAAAATCTCGGCACAAAATCCCCTCAGGCCGGGGTATTTTTCCGGGTCGCAATAATCTCGAAAATATTTGCTCAAGTTTTTCTGGGCTTGAATCTTCCGACATAAAAAGCACCCCCGCCGGATGAAAATTGGCGGGGGGTTGAGGTTATACCAGAAAATCTTTTGGCTCTCCTGTCAGATTCCTTCTTCGAAGCCGCTTGCGTCGGGCACCGGCTCGAAGAGAGAAGGATCATAGTGCGTCGAACCCCAGAAGGATTCGTCGGTATACATGCCTTCTCGTATTTCCGCCAGCATATCGCCTATTTCAGCAATATGTGCTGGACTGATCGACCAGCGATAGACCAACTGGCTTTTCGCCCGGCACACCAACACGGAGTCTTTTAGGCCATCCGTGTAGTCTGCGTCCTCGAGGGACCAAAAATTCGACACGGCTGGAACAGAGTAGTCCTTCTTTCCTTTGTATTGGTGCTGGAGCTCTACGTGAGGCTCCGGTAGGCGTTCCGGATTAGAAAAACTAAACGACGGTTGAGCTGGCACATCAGATTCTGGATCGATAACTATAGAAAGGCCGCAAACGATTTTGTGACCTCCCCATTCTTTTGAGTTCCGGATACTGAACCCATACTCAGAACATACTTCAGCAAGTCCCGCTGAGATAACCGTAATGTCATCATCAGCGATGACGTATCCTTTCGTAACGAGATCGTCGATGCTTTTAATTCTAGGCATCGGATCTCCCCCGCACCCCGCTAGCAGCATAGCCGTCAATGACAATATTACCAACGCAACTAAAAATTTTTTCATCTAACAACACCTCCGGCCTCTTTGGCCAAAAATTTCCCGCTCTGAAGCAGGTTTACGCATCAATTCGTCGAATTAACACATAAACCTGCTCCTGGCAGTTCCCTGTTCTGTTTGGTGAAATATCCTAGTAATTTTTAATTCTAATTGCAGTATTTTTCTCGCGAAAAATACTCTACCTAGGTAGAGTCAACACTCCCACCTAATAGTTCCATTGTAGCACAGATTGGACAAAAAGTCAATAGCGTTTTGTAAATGGGGTATAACAGGGGTGGATTGTTGAGCTGCCTTGTCTGACTAAAGACTTTGCAATGACGGAGGGGGAGCTAGGGCCGCGAGGTCTTCCCTGCTCCAGCTTGGGCGAGGAGGTCGGAGATGAGGGCTTGCAGCGCGGCAAAGTCGATATCTTTGATCTCTCTGGAATAGACGGTAAAGATGTAATCTTGGGGCTTGGTGAGCTGGGGCAATTCGGCACGGATAGCTTCGTAGACGCGGCGGCGGATGCGGTTGCGGGCAACGGCGGACTTGTCGACTTTTTTGGACACCACCACGGCAAAGCGCCGCCCACCGCGGGGGTTGTGGTTGAAGGTGAGCGAAATCTTGGGGTGGCGGATAGACCGGCCGTGTTTGTAGGTGTAGCGAACGCCACCACGCGAGTGAAAACGGTATTTTTTGGCAAGCATATTGAATATTATACCATCTGTCGATGGTGCAAAAAAGCGCCAAGGAAAGATCCCGCGGTGAACCGCGGGATTAACATTACTGGACAACTTCCATGGTGACCGTACAGTCACCGTTGTCCTTTAAGTGATAACGGCCGCCGCCGAGTATCTTGCGGTACTCGTTTAGCCCCTTGAAAGCTGCCGGGAACTCCATGCGCCACGGAAACTCGAGTTTCCAGGTGTGGTGATAGTGCCCACCGACTTCGGCGGATACGAACCAGTGGCGGCGAGTAACATTAATTCTTGCCGAAAGAATGGGCGAATCTTCGTCGCGAAAAACCAACTCGTGTTTGATCCAGTAGCGCGGGTGGATGTTCTCGTCGTACGAGACGCCGTTTTGGCCGATCTTCTTTTCGGCCACTTGAAGACCCAGCAACTTTGCTAGGTCCAGCCCGGTGCCTACTGGCGCCAATGGGCTATGCCACCCGTCTCCTTTGAGTAGATCCTGAAGAAAAAAATACATGGACGACGTTGTGATAGTTTCTTTATCTTTCATTTTTTCCTCCTTCGCGGCTTGCGCCGCTTAAAATTTTTTTTAATTTTGCAGTCCGTGCAGATTACCGCGATGGATAACCTAGACGGACTGCAAAAGGCAGAGGAAAAACGGGGATAAGTCGTCGAAATTGGACAAAAAACTAACAAATTTATAACGTGCTGACGGATTAGATTTGAGTAACACAAATCTATCGCGGAGTGGAGTTTTTTCGTGTAATGAAAAAACTCCATGCATGCATGGAGAGCTAAACTGCCCACGCATACGTCTTTCAATCAGCTCATTTTTGAACTGATAGCTCCATTATATCACAAGCGTAATAAAAAGTCAATAGGGAAATAATAAATACTGCCTTTGGCAACCAAAACTGGATTCTGCGGCTCGCTCTGACGAGCTCGCGCAGAATGACAGGAGGGCCCCGCTGGATGCGCTAGATAGCAAGCTTGGCGCGGCCTTTGATGCGGCGGCGAGCTAAGATTTTCTTGCCGGCGGGGGTGGAGTTGCGCTTCGAAAAACCGTGTTCTTTTTGGCGTTGACGTTTGTGGGGTTGATAGGTGCGTTTGGGCATACGTTTTGGTTCCTTGATTCTTGATTTTATAGTTAGCTTAGTATGATACTAGAGCATTTTTCCACTTTTTTCAAGCGTTTTTCCACATAGTAATTCCCTTCCCGGCGTAGGCTTGTGGAAAAACTACCTCTGTTTTTGAAAATAGATATTAGAAAATATGAAAAGTGTCTGTTAAAACTGTGGAAAAGTGGGTATAATTGGGGTTAATCAAGGATCGAGAGGGAGGTAAAAACCATGCGAAGCGAGTGGCAGGGCGTGTTGGATGAGGTGCGGCGAGGGGTGTCTGAGATGGCTTATGGCACTTATTTTTCGAATTTGCGCTTGGTTTCGGTGGAAAATGGGCGGGTGGTGATAGAGGTGCCAAATGTGTTTATAAAGACACAGATGGAGGGAAAGTACAATAATGTGTTCAAAAACGCACTAAGGGACGCTGGGGTGGCGTGCGAGAGTTTGCAGTTTGTGGAGGGGATGGGCGAGAGGCGGACGGTGCGGCGGGGGATGGAGGTTTTGCCGGAGTCGGAAGTTTTGGCCGCGAAGCCCGAGGCGAAACGGGTGTCGGTGAGCGGAGATAATGGCCTAAACCAAAAATACCGCTTCGACAACTATGTGGTGGGGGCTAATAACGACTTGGCGGTGAGTGCGGCGCATGCGATAGTGGAAAATCCAGGGACGCGCTACAACCCCTACTTTGTGTATGGCGGGCCGGGACTGGGTAAAACGCATTTGATCCAGGCAATTGGCAACGAGATTAGCGCCAACAATCCGGGTATGAAGGTGTTGTATTTCACTATTGAGCAGTTTTACCATGATTTTGTGGAGGCGATGCGCAAGAAACTGAGTGGTTTTACAGACAAATACCGCAAGGCGGACGTGTTGATTGTGGATGATTTTCAATTCATTGTGGGCAAAGATAAGAGTCAGGATGAGTTTTTTCATACCTTTAACGAGCTGCATCAGAAAAACAAGCAGATTATCGTGAGTAGCGATCGGCTGCCGACACAGATTGCGACGGTGGACGAACGGTTGTCTTCGCGCTTGATGATGGGGGTGCCGATAGATATTCAGATGCCGGATTTTGAGACCAGATGCGCGATACTAAAGTCGAAGGCGGAGTTTTTGGGCGCCGAGATGGATGATGCGGCGATAGAGTATCTGGCGGAGAATATCAAGACGAATATACGCGAGCTGGAGGGCAAGTTTAACCAATTGGTAGCACTGTCGGATTTGAAGGGCGTGAGCCCGAGCGAGGTGATTGCCGAGGGATATATGGAGAGCGAGCAGTTTCATAGGGCGCGGTCGGTCACGCCAAAACAAGTGATCGACAAGGTGGCGAAGTTTTATTCCTTGAACACAAAAGATCTGCTAGGGACAAGCCGAATGACACAGATTAAGACACCGCGGCAAGTGGCGATGTATTTGATGAACAAGGAGCTGTCTCTAAGTACGGTGAGGATTGGCCACGAGCTAGGCAAAGACCACACTACGGTGATGCACGGAATAAAGAAGATTGAGGCGGACCTAAAGTTGGACTTTGGCCTGAGGGAGCAGATGGCAAGTTTGCGAGAGAAACTATATGGCGGCGTGTGAAAAACGCGGGGAAAAAGTGTGGGAAAAATGTGGGAAAAGTTGGCGGGGTGTTAAAAAATTTGTTCAGAAAAAATGTGGGGTGTTGAAAAATGGATGGTTGGCGGAGGTTTGGTGGGAAAAATGTGGGAAAGTTTGCACAAGAAAATTGTTCGATTTACTCTGCAAAGGGGTGAGTTTTGCGAGTTTTGCACATAGATCTATTACTACTACTAATTTTAGAATAGAATAATAAAAAGAAAGGAATGATATGGAATTAAGTGTACCACAGGAGAGGTTGGCGAAAGCGCTAAATATTGTAAGCAGGGTGTCGTTGCACACGAAGTTGACTTTGCCGGTGCTGAGCAATGTTTTGATACGGGCTGAGGGCAAGAAGTTGGCACTAACGGCGACGAATTTGGAGATGGCTACGGTGCACTTTTTGGGTGCAAAGGTGAAGAAGGAAGGGACGATTACGGTGCCGGCGAGGCTACTGGCGGAGTTTGTGTCGAATTTGCCAAAGGAAGTGGACGTGGAGATGACGGCCAAGGATAATAAGTTGACGGTGAAGGCTGGGCAATATAGGTCGGTGATGAATGGGTTGGCGGCGGATGATTTTCCGGAGCTGCCGAAGATAGACGAGAAAAAGGCGGTGAAGTTTAAGGTGGGGGTGGAAGATTTTCGAACGGCGACGCTGGAGGTGATTGTGGCGAGCAGCAACGATACGACGCGGCCGGCGCTGACGGGTGTGTATTTTAATACGTCCGATGGGGTGCTGTATATGGCGGCGACGGATGGTTATAGGTTGGCGGAGCGGAAATTTGTGGACAAAGTGGTGAGTGAGGTGTTTACGATAGTGCCGACTGTTTCTATGCAAGAGGTTTTGAGGACGATTATGGACGATGTGGAGGAGGTTGAGATATTGTTTGACCAGAGCCAGGTGCGGTTTCGGGTGGGCGAGATTGAGCTGACGTCGAAGATAATTGACGGGAGTTTTCCGGATTATCGGCAACTGATACCGAAAAAGACGGACATTACGGTGACGCTGGAAAAGGAAGAGTTGATACGGATGACCAAGATGGCGGCGCTGTTTGCGCGGCAGTCGGGGGGGTCGGTGGTGTGCGAGACTAAGAAGGCGGACAAGCAGTTTTTGCTGAGTGCGGTGGCGTCGGAGCTGGGCGAGAATACTTCGTATATTGATACAGAGGTGAGTGGGGACGGAAAGGTGGTGCTGAACTCGCGGTTTTTGCTGGATGCGCTGGGGGCGGTGGGTGAGGAGAGTTTGAGCTTTGGGTTTTCGGGCAAGTTGTCGCCGGTGGTGGTGCAAAACGTGAAGAACAAAGATTATACGCATATAATTATGCCGTTGAAGAGCTAGATGAATGTAGTAAAGACTCTGAGTTTGAAGAATTTTCGGAGCCATGGGGAGTTTTTGCTGGACTGCAACAAGCCGATGACGTTGGTGATCGGGGAGAATGGCAGCGGCAAGACTTCGGTGTTGGAGGCGATTTATTTGGCGCTGAGGGGGAAATCTTTTAAGGGGGTGGACATGGAGATGTGCAAGCGGGGGGAGGAATATTATCGGGTGGAGCTGGGAAAAGTGGATGGGAGCGGGGTGGTGGTGCGGTGGAGCGGTAAGCGAGAGTTTGAGATAGATGATAAAAAGACGTGGCGGTTGCCGAAGAAGAACCGATATCCGGTGATATTGTTTGAGTCGGACGATTTGTATTTGGTGGGTTCGGGGCCGGCTAGGCGGAGGAACTACTTTGATAAGTTGCTATCTCAGGCGAACGAGAAATATTCTGTGGCGCTGGCGAAGTATAGCAAAGCGCTGAGGCAGCGCAATGATTTGCTGAAGAGAGAGACGGTGGCGGGAGATGATTTGTTTGCTTGGAATGTGATGTTGGCGAGATATGGGGTGGCGCTCTCGGCGACGCGGCGGGAGTTTGTGGAGAAGGTGAACCAGCGGTTGACGGGGGCGTATCGGGAGATTGCGCACAACGAGGATAGTGCGGAGATTCGGTTGGAGCATAGGGCGATGGACGAGAGCGAATATCTGGCGGAGCTGACGCGGTTGTTTGAGAAAGATCGGCGGGTGGGGCACACGACGTTTGGGGTGCATTTGGATGATTGGGTGTTTTGGTTCAATGGTAAAAAGGCAGACGGGTCGGCGTCGCGGGGTGAGGTGCGGAGTATGATTTTGGCGCTGAAGTTCATTGAGGCGAGACTGGTGCAGGAGGAGACAGGTAAGAGTCCACTGGTGCTGCTGGACGATATTTTTTCGGAGTTGGACGAGGCGCGACAAAAACATTTGATCAATAATTTTGGGGCTTACCAAGTGATTATCTCTGGCACTAAGGTGCCAGAAGAGTTGGGGGAGGGGGTGAGGATTTAGGGGGCGAGTGGAGATTTGGGTGGCGTGATTATGGTATTAGTTTTAATTTGTCTTGGTTGATTTGCGGTATGCTTTTTGTCCACGCTTTTGCGTTGTCCGCGAAAGTATCTTTGCTGGGTTTGGGGCATAGATGTGTCGTGCCGGTTTTGAGACTTTGGATGGCAACGAAGATGTATTCCCCGCCAACCGTTGACTGGTCGTATCCGTAGTATAAATTGTAAGATCTGCCGTCGCTGACAGTTATTGCAATACTATATGAATAGACTTGGTCGTTGTTTAGCAATGTTTCTTCGAAGCTCTCGATGGTGGCGAAGTATATTGTTGCGGAGTCGCTGTTTGGGGCGGGTGACGATGCTGCTTCTTGGTCGTCGAGGATTAGCGAGGCTGCGCATGTTTGGATGTGTGTGCGGTTTGATGTGCTGATACCTAGCGTATTAAACACTTCTGTGCCGTTCGAGAACACCAATTCGCTGTGTGGGGTTGAATCAAGGGGTTGTTCCTCTTCTTTGTGAAGGAGCATAAAGATTATTGGAAGGACGATGAACAGCAGAAGTACAGACAAGACAAGGGCCAGCAGCTTCTTTTTGCCGGCGGGGCTGATGTCTTTTGGTGTTGTCATTTGAAGTTCCTTGCGTCGATGTGCCAATGTTCGCTGGCGAGTTTTGTGAATCCGTATTTGCTAACATTGTCTTGGTAGTGGAGCCAATCGTATAATTGGTTTGAGCCGCGCCGACATTCGGCGTCGGAATAACCACTAGAATTGTTCTGGAGGACGCAGCCGGGCATATGGAAGTCAACTGCCAAGCCGGAGCGGTGGAGCGAGCTGTTGCAGCCGCCAACTCTGTTGGCGTCTCGGTTGGGGCTGTTGCAGCCAACAGCTACTTGCTGTGCGTATGAACGATATGCACTGGAAACCGCAACGTTTGGTATTCCTGCCCGTTTAGCGGCCTCTGCCAGTGCGAAAATGGCTCCCGAAATCCTGGAGTTGACAATGGCGTTGCCGCCGTTGACGTTTGGCAAGTTGGGTATTTCGCATAGTGTGATGCTGATAAAATTGCC
>Ga0209755_10000826_pt1 | contig 53255 bp, 39 predicted proteins | sample TergutCo191P1_FD_187301 | JGI IMG/M metagenome (GOLD analysis project Ga0209755, IMG submission 187301) | Cornitermes sp. P1 segment gut microbial communities from Petit-Saut dam, French Guiana - Co191P1 (SPAdes) (version 2) | ecosystem: Host-associated > Arthropoda: Insects > Digestive system...
CGCATAGAGTTTCATCCGTCAGGCTGAAACTCCTACACGAAACCGACTCGCCGGTCTCGTGACCTCTCCCCCTTCCCTGTTGCCTGCCTCCTCTCAAAGACAGACTCGTTGCCAAATATCTTTGGAACCCTCAGGCCCCTTCGCCGTTCCTTCACGGCTCCTGTCCTATTATGGACATCTTTTCACCGGCACTTGAACACAAAAACACCAACAACCTATAAAGGTTGCTTTCCGGCATCCTAGGGCTAAATGCAAGTCTTTTGAAAATACTATTTTCTTCTGTACCTTGTCAAGTACCCGGAAAAATATTTATACAGCCTTTCTCCGAAAATAAATAATACTTATATCATATCGCGCATGGAAAAACGCCCGAGACCTGCAATATCCCAGACGAACGCCATTCATAAGAACCACTAGAACAATAATGGCTCTCTGAAGATTTCGAACAAATCACGGTAACATAGACAGGGACAAAACACAAACCAAACGCAGAACCTACACGGTGTCCCAAGATCAATATAGTAATAATAACAACTTTTGTCAAGTAAAAAAAATCTGTAATTATAAAAATACGCCTGATGTAAGCTGAACAGTTATACCAACCGTCACAGGTATAATTAGGTTATCATAATCCTCTAACGGCAAGGCTTCAACAAACATAGCCATAAAGGCGGCCAAAATGGCAATGTGTACGCTGTTGGAAACAACATAAGCGCTGAGTAAAACCATCGTAAAACATGCAAGAGAACCCTCGATACTTTTCCCGCAAAGGAAAGCAGGGCGCCATTTGCCAAAAATTTTTCCTGCAAGACTAGCAATACCGTCGCCAAACGCAAGCGCGTAAATCGCAATAGCAGCAGCATTGGACGGATACAGCAAAAGAGCAAGAAGAGCGCCTAACCCCAGTGTTACAGGGCCCATTACAAAGCAGCCGAAATCGCGCGGACGGGAAGCCATACTGGTTAAAGTGGAAATAACAGTTACTTTTACACCAGAAAGCCGTAAATATTCCATTAACGTATAACTAAGAGTACCAATCAAAAGAATTGCGATTGTAGCCGTCTTGTTAATAGAAGCCAAACCGGGAACAATAGCAATAAGAAAGTGTAGAATTTTCCTGATTAATTCGGTTTTTAACTCAGTAATATTTTTTCCTGCATCAATAATACCAACAGTTGGTCTATTAAGGACTGTGTCTATCAACGCTTCCGCTCTGGCCATACGATACAAATAGCAAAAATCATGCCAAGATTAACCAGGCAAATTCAATACACCGTAAGTCTATATATAGTATATAATTACAGTGAAAGGCAGGTAAAATCTTTAATTTAAAAATATAAAATACAAAAATATGTATGTAAAATTATACAAGTTGTATACAAAATTTACTATCATGTGAGGCTTTCTTAAAACATCAGCTTATAAAAAGCTACCTTGTATCTAAAAATTCTTTATCATAATAGAGAAGAACCCCGCCCTAAAGCTTAACAGGAGGTTCGTACGGGGTATTAAATCCCTCAGCACGAATAAGTCGAAATATTCAACTATATTATTGTTTTTTCGTAGTATTTCGCAGAAACAGGAGAAAAAACATTGGATTTAGTCCGCGGACTTGTACGGGAAGTAACAGACATCTCGGACAACCCCAATACCAGCTATGTATCTGAAACACACTTCTCTTCTAATGTAGAATCAATGGTAAATAGCTGTATTCTTCAAGGTATGTTTCTTGTGTGTTTACTCCAATAACAACATTGTCTATATAATAAAAATGTAAAACTGTATCCAGCATAAAAGGTGCTAAGCTGCTCTCATTCATGAAAACATAAATAGTATCATCCCTGGATTCTCCGTTGATCAAATCAGATAATACCCTCGTTTTGGTTTCATCTGTCAACCGTGAATTTGTTCTGGCTAAATAGGCGTCATTAACAGTCATTTTATAATTTGCTGCTAAATCCAAAAAAGAATTTAGTTTTATATAACTGTCTATAAAAAATATACTCTTGTAGTCCTTGGCAAGATTCATCCATTCCGCTGAGGGTAATTCTGTCTGCCATGCAACTCTGGATTTAAATATGTTTCCTTTAGCTATAAAATAAGGTTTTAAATCAACCCATTGGATTATTAATAACACGCTCAGTATAATAATTGTTAATTTTTTTGAAAACTGTTTAGTTATCCACCAAAAACAAATAATCATTATTATATATACAATAGGCCAGGTAAATCTGCCTGTTGATCTGAAAATACTCCAGAGATATTCAATAGGATATAATACAGGATATGTAATAAGCCTGTATTGATTCAGTGTAATGCTTGGCGACAAAGAGAATAACAAGAACGATATAACAATGCCAAAAATATACGGCGTCAATTTATGCTTCTTGATTATTTGAAAACTAATATTGTTTTTCTGAAACAATTGGAAAATAACACCAATGACTACTATAATGATTCCCAGTCCAAGATACGAATTTCCCTCATATTGAAAATGATCAGCGAGCGGCATATCATTTATAAAACGCGACATTCCAATGGGGTTAATAAAAGCATTTAAATTCATAGTAGCATATCCAAGTCCTCCATCAGCGGTATTTACGAAATGAAATGCTCCAATACTAAACATTGTTCCAATTAAAACAATAAAACACAAACCAATAGATATAAGTTGATTTTTCATTTTTTTATATAAGAAATATTCGTGTAACAATTTAAAAAACATAAAAATCATTACCATTGGGACAAAATATAAATGTATCATAACTGATAAAACCAGCAGGCAACTCCATAAAACAATTTGCTTTCCAAGATTAGAAGTTGCTTCAAGGCATAAAAGAATACAGAGAAAAATAATAAAATGCGCCGCCAAAGAAGTATGGCCATATATACGCCAAACCATAATTGTTGATAATAAAAAAAACATTGAACCAATTATTGAACAAACTGTGTTGCCGCCTGTCTTCCTGACAATCAATGCGCCGAGTCCTCCTTGCAATATAAAACAAATAATTCCAAAAAGCCCGAAATATTGAAATTGTTCCGGTAATACAGGAGATATGAGTTTAAAAAACACTGCGAAAAGCGGTATTGAGTCAGTATAAATCATGGAAATTTTAAACGGATGAACTATATTGTCCATTAAACCCAATGGAAAATACCATGGTGAATTACGGAAAAATCTCCAGCCCAGATAATGCTGCGACAAGTCGCCGCCCGACATAAGCCAGTCAGTATATGTAAAATCAAGAATGGCAGTTCCAAAAATTATAATAAAAAATAATGCTCCCAGCAGGCCGCTGCAAATAAAAATAAATACAGATGAATTTAAAATCCTGCATTGGCATAAAAAATTATAAGTGTGTTTTATCTTCTGCGTTAAAGAATTTAAATATTGCCGGAATATATAAAAATGAACACATATAAGCGCAAATATTATTAAAAGCGGAAATCTAAGCCTGTCAGGAGAGCTAAAATTAGCTGTAAATATTATACAGGTGCTTAAATATACACAGAATATAATCAACAAGAAAACAGAAGAAGATAAAAAATTCTTCCTAATATAAAAATACCATATAATTACACAAAAAACTGTGAAAGCATACCCTGTTCCAAATAAATAATCTTTCCATTTATCAAGACTATTCAGGTTCCTGTTTAGTATAGTTTCAACAATATTTATAATATAATCAATTATCTGCGCCTGCATTAAAATAATACAAGCTATAAAACCAAGTATAGATAAAAAAAGCAAAGCATATTTTATTTTTTTTAGCTCAAGAAATTCGCATAATTTTGCCAGCATTATTCACTCCTTTGCTTCTTAAACACAATGAATCGCTGCCCAAGATAATTAATCGCCGTAAACATACACATCCCCGCGAACAGCGCGATATTTTCCCGTATCCTCTGAGGGCTGCCTTCCAGCAAAAGACTCATGACAGGTCTTGAAACGCCGTATGCTATCAGATAAGAAAACAGGATTGTCGCAATAAACGCGGCAACCATAAAAACCGACCATTGCTTTACGCTGAACGTAAAATATTTGTTAAGGAAAAAGCTTAAAATGCTGGTGAAGATATAATTACAGGCGGAAGAAGCCCAATAGCCAAAATGCGCCGCATTATACAGCAAAAACATTATCGCGGAGCCGACAGCAGTATTGATAATTCCGACAAGAATGAACTTTAAAAACTTCCCGTCAAAAATCGTACGTATGTTCATTGCGCTTCTTTAATAATATAGTACGGCCGGCGCTTGACTTCCGTATGTATTTTTGCCACATACTGCCCTAAAATCCCTGTGGTAAAAAGCTGAATGCCGGAGCAAAAAAGAATTATACAAACTGTTGACGCCCAGCCGTCAACAGGATCTCCCCAAATTATTCTCCTGATAATAATAAAACCAATAAAAACAATAGACATCAGAAAAAGCACAACTCCAAGTACCGAAGCGGCGGCAAGGGGCTTTGCGGAAAACGCGATTATTCCGTCAAGCGAATACAAAAACAGCTTCCAGAGCGACCATTTTGTTCTTCCCTTTGTCCGTTCGATGTTTTCATATTCAAACCACTTTGTTTTAAAACCAACCCATGGGAAAATACCTTTTGAAAACCTGTTATATTCCTGCAATGCCAAAACCGCTTCCATATATTTTCTGCTCATCAATCTGAAATCCCGCGCGCCGTCTACTATCTCTATTTCGGTAATCTTTTTCATTAGCGCGTAAAAACGCCTTGCGAAAAAAGAACGGACAGGCGGCTCTCCGATGCGATTCACCCTCCGTGTTCCGGCGCAGTCATGTTCGCCGGAAACAACGGCTTCCAGCATTTTCGGAATAAGGGACGGCGGGTCCTGCCCGTCCACATCCAGGGTTACAGTATAATCCCCCTGCGCCGCCTTTAGCCCCGCAAGCAGAGCCGCTTCTTTTCCAAAGTTTCGTGAAAAGGAAAGAAAGTGAACGCGGCTGTCCTCTTTCGCAAGGCCGTGTAATATCCTGAGAGTATTATCTTTAGAGCCGTCGTCTATGAAAATGATCTCAAACTGCTTATTCAGCGAAGCGCATGTTTTGACAGCTTCTTCGTAAAAGGCGGGAATGGCCTCTTCCTCGTTAAAACAGGGTACAACCAAAGATATCTCAGGTTTAACGTATTCCATACATCGTTTAATTCTCTACCCTATCAATCCTGAACGCGGCATATCTGCCGGGAAGAACATTAACTTCGAAAACGCTCTCATTTTCTCCGCACCGCGCGGGATTAAACGGACGCATATAAGACTTTGTTAAAGGAAAGAGTTTTACCCCTGCCCTGTTTATACAAACACTCACCTGTTCCGTTCTTTCAAGGAATGACTGCACAATGAAAGTATTATTGTCATACAGGAACAGTCCGACGCGGCCCGCGCATTCAAGCGTTACGGGCAAATCCATTTCTTTTCGCAGCATTGTAAGCGTTTGCGCGGGGTATTTGTAAAAGTCAGCCGGAACATCGGGAACTGTAAGTACATAGAGTTTTCCCTTGCCGTATGTGCCGCATAATAAAAGCGGATGGCTTGAATAAGGCGTAAGCGCGCAGGACAGCGACCATAGATCGTTTTCGTTATACGCAACATGGGGAATTGTCACCGGCCCCTGCGATCTTAAATCGCCTGAGTTTTTCTCGCCGAACGCGCTGTTTGTAAATCTGTCTGTAGTTACTTTTCTGTCAGTGATCTCAATAGGCAGAATATCTTCGATGCTATTTCCTTCTGATCCTTCATCTACAAGTTTTTTATATAAACCGCTTGTGATAAAAACCTTGCTCCCGTTTAAAAGACTTTTCTTTATTTTGCAGACAATTTCGCTGTCCCATGCCGCGTCAGCTGTCAGAAAAATTGTTTTGGCGTTTTCCGGATAATATGGATAAGGATCGAGAGGTATGCCTGACATTCCAATATGTTCATGTAAAAGCCTTTCTCCAAAGGAATGATACGGTTTGTAACACGCAACGCCCGTCGGCTCCCCGATTTTATCCATGAACAGATCCGCTTCATCATAAAACGCTCCTGCTGCGGCGGGATATGGAGGATCGTTTACGAGTAACGGGAAGCAAAACAGCATTTGTTCGCGGCATTTTGAAAAAAGAGTCAGACAGGCCTGCTGCAGATAGTCTTCCAGGCTGCATTCAAAAAGATCATACCAGCCGCCGCCGTTTTTTCCCGGCTTTATATGTTCAAAAAGGCGCGGAAGGAAGAAACTTAGGTATCGCGGCAGATTCTGGTGCGTATAATGCGGATCGCGTGTTTCTGTTCCGGCATAGATTGCGTCAAACATTTTTGACTCATCTTCAAGGTTATAGCCGTTAGCCTGAAAACTGTCATACCAGTTGGGATATTTTATGATTAGATTAACCTTGGGATTAGCGGCTTTCGCGTTTTTAATGATCACGTTTTCTGAAATATCATTCATCAGCGCAAGACGAAAATCAATCCAGCTGCGGTTTCCTTTTGCTTTAATACAGGACTCGCAGCGGCAGTTGGTAAAGTAAAAGTCATCAAGTATAACTTCGTCAAACAACTCCGCTGTATAGGCGGCAATTTCACCTAGTCTTTTGCGGTTATCAGGACTGGTAAAACACATGCTGCCCATTAATGTGCGCGTAACAGTTGTGGTAATTCCGCCTGAAATTGTATAACCTTTTCCGGTAAACAGCGCTTTTATCTCTTCCATCTTCTTGCGTTCTATCAATATTTCAGAACGGTAAGTTTCAAGGTAAATTTTATCCAGTTTTATATACTTTGAAACCTTTTCAATATGCTCCCTGATCTGTTCGACAGAATTGTCGTTTAAATACCCCGCAGGCGCGTAGGTTACTGTTAAAAAATTCCTGTAATGCATGTTAACTCCTTATTTATTTCCCATTGTTACAACAACCTTGTGGGTTTTTCCGCCGCCTGACACAGGCAGCACATTTCCGTTATGCGGATTTCCGTCTATCGTAATTGATTTAATCCCTTTTTCCGCGCCCGCGCTGTTGTCAACCGTTATGTGATATTCAGCGCCGCGGAAATGGCGGGTAACGGCAAAACCTTTCATGTCTTTGGGGATGCACGGGTCTATTAAAAGACCGTCAAACACAGGCCGCACGCCGAGAATATACTGCGAAATACTGACAAATGTCCACGCCGCGGTTCCCGTAAGCCATGAGTTCTTCGCTTCGCCGTGGCGCGGCGCGTCTTTGCCTGCTACCATCTGCGCGTACACATACGGCTCCATCCTGCGCAGATCGCTGTCATCTTCGCGGTAAGCGGGGCAGATTTTCGTATATGTTTCAAAAGCGCGGTTTCCCCTTCCAAGCATGGTTTCGGCGATTGTTACCCACGGATTGTTATGGCAGAAAATACCGGCGTTTTCCTTGTAGCCTGGAGGATAGGAAGAGATTTCACCCAGCTCAAGATGATAGTCTTTGTAGGCCGGCTGCTGAAGAACAATTCCGTATTTGGAATCAAGATGTTCCTTTACAGAGTCAAGCGCTTTTACCGCGCGCCCGTCATCAATACCGATTCCCGCCATTACGGCAAAGCCGTTTGATTCGATAAAGATCTTGCCGTCATTACATTCCTTGCTTCCGATTTTTTTACCGTATGCGTCATATGCGCGGACAAACCAGTCTCCGTCCCAGCCGTGCTGATTAACCGCGTCAATCATCTTTGCGATTTCCTTTTCGGCGTAAACGGCTTCATCAATTCGGTTTGTTCGTTTGCATATTTCAACGTAATCAGGACCGGTAAACGCGAAAATCGCTGCGATTAAAACTGATTCCGCGACTCCGCTTTCAAAGTTTGCAGTAGTCTGAAAGGACTCTCCGGGCGTAGCGGAAAAACAGTTTAGGTTCAGGCAGTCATTCCAGTCGGCGCGCCCGATTAAAGGCAGCCCGTGCGGGCCTTTATGCGTTACGGTGAAATCGAAGGAGCGTTTCAGGTGAACAAAAAGAGTATCCGCTGATTTTTCATCATTATCAAAGGGAACTTTTTCATCGAGTATGCCGTAGTCGCCTGTCTCCTTGATGTAAGCCGCGGTTCCGCAGATGAGCCAAAGCGGATCGTCATTAAAGCCGGAACCGACTTCATTGTTACCGCGTTTTGTAAGCGGCTGATATTGATGATACGCGCTGCCGTCCGGAAACTGAGTCGCGGCGATGTCCAGAATACGCGATCTCGCGCGCTGCGGAACAAGATGAACAAACCCGAGTAAATCCTGATTGGAATCGCGGAAACCCATTCCGCGCCCGATACCCGATTCAAAATAGGAGGCGCTTCGCGACATGTTAAATGTCACCATGCACTGATACTGATTCCAGACACCAGCCATCCGCGCCATTTTTACATCATCAGGGCGCGAAAGGGAGGAGGCGTCTACTGTAAATTTACCAAGAAGGTTTTTCCAGTAATTATTTAATTCAGCCAACGCCCTGTCAGCCGCTTCCGCGGTATTATATTTTTCAATGAGCGCGTTTGCAGGCGCTTTATTTATAACGCCATGGTTTCCGCCGGAAACCGATCTTTCCCATTTCTGGTCCTGCGGGTTTTCGCAGAAACCAAGGACAAACACAAATGTCTTTGATTCGCGGGGCGCAAGTTTTACCTTTATGTGATGCGAGCCGATAGGCGCCCAGCCTGAAGCTACGGAATTTTTCGCTTCGCCGTTAAAAGGAACATCAGGAGAATCAAAGCCGTTATACAAACCGAGGAAAGTCTGTCTGTCTGTATCAAATCCCGCGACAGGGCCGTTTACTGACCAAACAGCGTAATGATTTCTCCGCTCGCGGTACTCGGTTTTATGATATATGCGCGAACTGCCCTGTGAAAGATCAATCTCAACTTCTCCGATGCTGAAGTTGCGCTGAAAGTTTGTCATATCGTCATTCGCGTTCCAAAGACAAAACTCAATAAAAGAGAACATATCAATATTTTTTTCAGTTTTCGATTCATTGGTCAGAGTAACCTTGTGGATTTCGCAATTATCACCTAACGGGACAAAAGAAACCTGCGTAAAAGCCAAACCGCTGCGTGCCGAAGAAATACGCGAATAACCCATTCCGTGCCGGCACTCGTACCGGTCAAGCTTCGATTTCATCGGCATCCAGGAAGGAGTCCAGACATCAGCCTTTCCGCCATTACAATCGCAATTGCAGTCGTCAGAGACGCAGTTATCGCGCAGGTAGAAATACCGCCCGCCTGAGTCCGCCGGCACATTATTGTAACGATAGCGTGTAAGGCGCAGCATACGCGCGTCCCGGCAAAAACAATAGCCTCCCGATGTATTGGAAAAAAGACCGAAAAATTCCTCACACCCGAGATAGTTAATCCACGGATAAGGCGTATCGGGGCGGGTAATTACGTACTCCCGCGCGTCATCGTCAAAATAGCCGTACTGCATGATATTCCTCCTTGTCTTTAAAGAATACCACAATTTATAGCAGCAGTCACGTTAAAGACTGTCGATCAACCGCGTCAAGCATTGGTGTGGGATCGCGTCAAGCATTGGTGTGAGATCGCGTCAAGCATTGGTGTGGGATCGCGTCAAGCGTTAAACCGGAGAGAAGAATAGCAGCATATTTGCGCCGCGAACGGGTTAAACCATTGTATCGGATTGATATCAGCGAAAGAGCCATTGTCGATTAATAAATCGGGATTGTCTGTGTCATATTGACACAAAATTATTAATTATTTTTATCAGCTATGTCAATAATACCAAAAGTTATCAGAAAATACACAAAAAACACCTTTAAAACCGATGTTTTCACGCTTGGCATGGTTTTTGCTATTAAATAAGTGTCGACGAGGACAAGCAGAATACCCGCCGAAAGGGGGATGGTTCGTTGAATCACATTTCTGCAGAGAACGATGTTCGTAAAACGTTGTTTAAAGAACATTGTTTATAAATCCCGTAGGACAGGAGAAAAAAATGAAAACTCTCAGCATTTACCGCCCCCAAAACTTTCAAAACGCCCTGAGCGAATTTGACAAGTACTTTGAGTCATTCTTCGGTGACTCGCTCTTTGCGCCCGCCGCTAAAATTTTTAACCGGCTGCCCGTTGTTGACATTCAGGAGACAGAGAACAGCTATGTTCTTGACATGGAACTTCCAGGTTACGATGAGAAGAACATCAATGTTCATGTTGACGGTTCACGCCTGACAATTTCTTCAAAACAGGAAGAAAAAAAGAGCGAAGAAAACCAGGGCGCCTATCTTATCCGCGAAAGGAAAATCAGCGCATTCAGCCGTTCTTTCGAGCTGCCGGAAAACGCGGATCCGGAAGCTGTGAACGCAGCCTTTAAAAACGGCGTTCTTAGGCTGGAAATCAAGAAACGCGCAGAGGCGCAGAAGCGGACAATTCAGATTAACGCGGCGTAAGAGGCATCTGCGGGAAAACGAAGATATCCTGCCCCAAAGCCGGACAACCGGTTCGACTTTGGGGCGGGGTTCTTCATTAAAGCCCGTAATCCTTCCCGATCAGGATTACTTTAATTCTCCCCGCTGGTTTACAAAAACGCATTGTAACAAAATATGAACAGATTGTGTCGCTGCATAGGCAGTCCGCGCATGTTCCGTTTTCATTGCAGGGAGTTTTAAGGTTTGGGAAACGTTCAATGTTAAGAGGAGCGGCGATTGTCCTTGCGCGGACAAGAGCGTCTTCGTAAGTTTTGGTTACTTTGTTCATACCTGCAGCGATAATTACCTGTTTCGGGCCGAAAATCATCGCCGCGACACGGTTGCCGTAGCCGTCTATGTTTACCAGCCTGCCGTCTTCGCTGATTGCGTTTGTACCGGAAAGAAAGGTTCCGCATAACAGCGCGCGGCGCATAATATCGGTCCGCTCTTCGGGAGAGGCGGCCTTGTCCCTGTTCAGCAGGCTATACCCTTCTCTCTCAAGACGTTCCTGAATACCCAAATCTGTAAGAGTTTTTGAGCCGCCCCATGAAACAGTATGTTCTTTCGGAATAAGCGAGAAGATTTTATCCGCCGCCTCCTGTGGATCATCAAAATAATACGCATCAAATGAACGCGAATTAAGCGCTTGTACTGTCTTTGGTCCAAGCTTTGAATATCTTTGTTCCGCAAGTGTTTTCATAAGCGCAGTATAGCATGTTTTCAGCGGTTATGAACAAAAAGCCGCCGTTATAAAAACGTAAACCTTCGGTTTGAAAGTTTTAGAAAAGCCTCAGTTAAAAAACATTGACTAAACCAAGTCAATAGACTAAGCTTAGATTGAGGAGGAAGAAAATGCAGCAGTACAACATACACAGCGCAAAAACCCATCTTTCAGCTTTGGTAGACAGAGCCGCCGCCGGTAACAGCTTTATTATAGCAAAAGCCGATAAACCTATGGTTAAAGTAATACCTTTTATACCGCAGCAAAAAGACCAAAACCGGATAGGGTTTCTTAAAGGACAAATAATAGTTCCGGCGGACTTTGACCAAATGGGAGAAAATGAAATAATCAGCGCGTTTGAAGGTAAAAATGAGACTTTTAATTGACACTCACCTGCTTTTATGGGCGGCAAATGACACTCTGCCAAAAGAAGCCGTCCCATATTTTATAAAAAGTGATAATGAGTTATTTTTCAGTTCAGCCAGTATCTGGGAGATTGCCATAAAAAGGAGCCTGAACCGTCCCGATTTTCAGGTTAACCCGAATGATTTATACTGCGGACTTGTAAACAACGGTTATAGCGAACTTATGATCACATGTTATCATTCGCTGCTGGTTTCCCATCTGCCTCCGTATCATAAAGACCCGTTCGATCGTATATTAATAGCGCAGGCCATGGCAGAAAACCTGACATTGATCAGTTCGGACAAGGCTGTATCCCAATATTCACCGGCGGTTTATGTATGTTCCGCCGAATGATCGTTTCCCTTACCGTAATAAATCAAAGTAATCACTATTCCAAAAACAAGAATTGACAGGTTCAGTACAAACGGCAGATTCCTTGAAATATCAGAAAGAATACCGCCAATCCAGCCAAAGGGAGCTGTCGCAAGCATTATAAACATAAAGCGGATTGCAAGAATCCTTGCCCGTTCATTGGGATTGACATGAATATTTATTAATGATTCGCCGAGCATGGCAAGGGCTCCCAGGCCAAAACCGTCAAATACAAGCGATACCAATATAAGCGGGTACTTAATGATTCCGTCCGCAGGAATCATAATAAGCAGAAATTGCCCGATAAAGTAGGAAGAAAACGCGAAAACAAGCGGTAACTTTAATATTCCCTTAAGCAATTTAGGAATAATAAAAAAGAGAAAGAAAATCGCAAGAGCGGACTTAAATATGTTAAAAAACGGAAGTATCGCTTCGGGAACAAGAAGTTTCTTGTTTACAATGATTTGCCAGAAGGTATTATTAATCGTTCCTATTATCCAGCTTAAAGCCGCAATGACAATGGAAAAAACCATACCCCGAGACCGGAGTATCATCTTTATTACATGACTGTATCCGCCTGAGAGCTGGAGAATGCTTTTACCTTTTGTTTCTTCAAGACGCAATTTGCCGATCTCAGTCTCTTTTGACGCCGCGTAAAGGAGAATGATTTTAAGAACCATCAGAATGAAACCGTTTAAAAACAATATACGGATTGCCGGAATCAAGGTCAGTCTTGAGATTAAAATAGCTGTAATCGGCGCAAAAACAGCGGAAAGCTGTCCAAAAGCGGTTGTAAGTGAAAAAATCCTAGTAATCTGCTTTTTTTCAGCGTCTTCAATCAAAAGACATGTCCAGGAGTTGGCGGTTACTCCGTTTGTTCCGTTAATTATCGCCGCAGCGAGAAAAAACCAGAAATTCTCCGCCCTCCACCAGATAAGAGAGGGAATACACCAGCCGAATATGTCAAAAACTGCAGTCGCTTTTCTTCTGCCTATTTTGTCGGTAATCGGGCCGCTTAAAAACGAAAAAACTATCTGCGAAAGCATGCTGATAGTCACAATAAAGCCAATCCTGGAGTCATTTAATCCCAAAGCCAGCATGTAAACCGATAAATAAGGCATACATAGATTCATGGAAAGCCCCCACAACGGTTCGGTATAAACACAGGCGCGGGTATTCCCTTTTAGGTGAATCAGCGTAGAAAACAGTGAATCTTTCATTGTGACTCACTATACCAAATTGTCATGGCGGCTGTCACCCAAAAACTGTAAAAAATTACGTCTGTTTTTTATTCATTGACAAATTGATAATTTTTTGTTATATGTATACCAAGGTGGATTGATGTCTGGAAAGCCGGAATTAATAAAAGCTCGGAAAGTGAGTTTTGCCTCGTATGCAAAACGCTCCTGGATGCTTTATTTAATGCTTGTGCTTCCGCTGGTATTTTTCATCATTTTCCGTTATGTCCCGATGACAAATATTGTAATGGCCTTTAAAAATTACAATATGTTCCAGGGTGTATGGTCAGCGGGGGATCCATACTGCCCGTATGCGGAAACAGGCGTCCACATGACAGGCTGCAGTCATTGGGTGGGTTTTGACTGGTTCAAAAAGGCGTTCGCGTCGAGAGATTTCTGGCTTGCCCTAAGAAATACTTTATGGCTTAACTTTCTTGACCTGCTGGTTGGTTTTCCCGCTCCGATTATTCTCGCCCTCGTATTAAATGAGCTTTTTTTTAAAACATTCAAAAAATTTACCCAAACTGTTATATATCTTCCTCATTTCCTTTCGTGGATTATAGTATCGAGTATTGCGTCCAGGCTTCTGGCGCCGACAACAGGTGTTGTTAATATTTTCCTTGTAGAAAACTTTGGAATCGGACCAATTGATTTCCTTATGGACAAAGCAAACTGGGTAGCGACATATGTGGTGTTCGGAGTATGGAAGGAAATGGGATGGGGAACCATCATCTACCTTGCGGCCATTACCGGAATCAATCCGGAGCTGTATGAAGCGGCGGAAGTTGACGGCGCGGGACGCTGGCGCAAGCTGTGGCATATAACGCTGCCTGGAATAAGGCCGACAATTGTGGTTCTTTTGATAATGAATATCGGACGTATTTTGGGAATTGAGTTTGACCGCCCGTATACGATGATGAATAATATAGTTTTGGAAGTTGCAGACGTGTTATCAACTCTTGTGTACAGACTTGGTATCAGATCGTTCCAGTTCTCCCTGACTACAGCGATTGGCTTGTTCCAATCAGTGGTTTGCGTTATCTTCCTTGTCGGAGCGAACACTCTGGCAAAGAAATTCGGCGAGCGCGGTATTTGGTAGGAAGGGCTGCATGATTAAATCCAAAAGAATGATAATTGGCGACATAATAGTTATCCTGATTTGTGTTTTTGTAATACTGTTGTGTATCATGCCGATGCTGAACCTCCTTGCTCAGTCTTTAAGCAGTTCCGCAGCAGTAATAAACAGCCAGGTGAAATTCCTTCCTGTCCTGCATGAGCTGGAATCAAATACATACAGTTACGGAATGACCATGGAATCATATCAATATGTGTTTCTGGATAAATCCTTTTCACGTTCCATGTGGTGGACAGCGATTCTGACAGTTATTTGTACTTTGCTTTCTTTGACGATGACGATTTTATGCGCTTATCCCCTAACCTATGACTGGCTTAAGGGAAAAACAATCATAAACACAATAATAATATTTACCATGTACTTCAGCGCCGGAACAATTCCAAATTATATATTAATGAAAACCCTGGGGCTTTTGAATAATCCTTTAGTTCTCATCATCCCGAACTGTCTTTCTGTATTTAACGTAATAATCCTGCGCAGTTTCTTTTATGGTATACCTGACAGCCTCCGTGAATCCGCGGAAATAGACGGAGCAAACCCGTTTACAGTATTAATAAGAATATACCTTCCGCTGTCAGGTCCGGTTCTTGCTACCCTCGCTTTATTTTATGCAGTCGGCCGCTGGAACGGATTCGGCGATGCTCTTCTTTACCTTAGCACCGCACCCCAGTGGGTTCCCATACAATTAAAGCTTTGGCAGCTCATTCAGAATATGACTTCCATAGACGTGAGTACTGTGGAAATGGTCGCAGGGAATATTCCCCGCGCGTCAGACGCTATTAAAGCAGCCGCAATAATGTTCGCGACTGTTCCGATACTGGTTGTTTATCCGTGGCTTCAGAGATATTTTATAAAGGGAGTCACAATCGGAGCTGTAAAAGGATAGGGTTATATTTATCCGGGCCTATATGGAAGTATAGACATATATTTTTTTATGGAGGATTTTATGAGAAAACTATGGTTAGTTTTGGTTATCTTAATGATGACCTCGGCTATGGTGTTTGCGAGCGGCGTCACTGCGCCAGCCGCTGCCGCAGGATCAATCAGGGTTGAGATTTTTGATCGCGGTACTGACGGCGGAAGATCGCTTGCGTATGACAATGCATGGACAAAATGGATTCAGGATAAGGTTAAACACGACCTTGGTCTTGATGTTACCTTTGTCCCTGTAGGACGCTGGTCGGAAAATACCGACATCGTAAATCTGATGGCATCCCAGAGCGCACCAGATGTGTGCTATACCTACGCAGGTGACATGGTAGCTAACTTCAGGGATCAGGGCGGTATTTTAAACCTCGCTCCCTACATCGATTCACACCTTCCTGATCTGAAAAAACTGCTTGGTCCGGATCCCGCGATCTCAGGCAAAGACTTTATTTACCGCCAGCAGGATCAAAGGACTGGCGCTATTTATTCAATTCAGAGCGCTCGTGTAGCATTAGCCCAGAGGAATATCTTTATCCGCGCCGACTGGCTCAGAGCTCTTAATCTGCCAATGCCGACAACAATCCAGCAATTTTACACTACTCTTGTCGCATTCCGCGATCGCGCAAGCCAGCTTCCAGGAAACGTAGGTACAAGGGTTGTACCCTATGGTCAGAACAGCGATGCCCGCTGGGGGCTCAGAGACCTTATCCGCAATTTCATTCAGCCCATGAACGACAGAGATCGCTGGGTATACAGCATCCATGAACGCGATGTAATGATGGCAGGTTTTAAAGACGGCGTACGCGAAATGAACAAGTGGTACAATGAAAGGCTTATTTACCAGGATTTCCCGTTAATGGAAACAGCTGATGATTTCTACAACCAGATGAAATCAGGCGTTGTAGGCGCATTCAGCCAAAACTGGGATTTACCTTACAGACAAGATTATAATATCAACGCAGAGCTTGCACGCAATGTTCCCGGAGCGGAATTTGTTCCTGTAGACCTTAATCTTAATAACAGGGAAATGATGGACAAAGCCGGTCTTCATATGTTTATTCCTTCTTTTACAAGGAACAGAGACGGTGCTCTAAGGTATCTTAACTGGCTTGCGAAACCTGAAAACTACAGATTCCTTCAGATTGGCGAAGAAGGCAGAAATCACGTTTTGGTAAACGGCGTTCCCAATATCTTTGCAATGCCCGCGAATCATCCATGGTTCCAGAACTCAGCCCAGAACATCGACATGACAATGCCGCTTAACGGCGTACAGATGGGTGATGATACTCTTAACGCAAGAGTATTGGCATTAAGCTACGGCAACGTCCCGGCAGCGACCATTGAAAGCGCTTATGCGATCTCAGTAAGGAATGCACGCGCCGGCTCGGTATACCAGGCGACAACAACTGTAAACCAGTATTCACAGACACTGCAGGATAAAGCCGACGCTCTTCTTGCTCAGGCAATAAGAGCCAACCCCGCGCAGTTTGACAGCGTTTACGATACTGCGTATCAGGACTGGCTAAACTCAGGAGCTACAGAAGTATACAACGAAAGAAACAGGCTGTGGCCGAGATAATGAATTGATTAAATCCGGCATTAAAATGCCGGGTAATAAAAAAGGCTGCCGAACGGCAGCCTTTTTTATCGGGAAAACATTTCATTTAATAAATATTTATCCGCATACTTTTACAAATCATGATGACCTTTTTACAGTAAAGCACATCTTTCCGCCTTTCAGGTTCCCGCCGTATGCCGAGAAGATTAATTCTCCGGCTGCCGCTCCGGCTTTTATTATTACCAGCGCTTTTCCGCCGGAAGTATAAACACGCGGAAGATCAAACCCCAGAGAATTATTCATATCAGGCGAGGAGGCTCCCATAATTTCTCCGTCTCCCTCCAGCGAAAAACCTAAAAGAAAATCTTCTGTCGGATTGATTATACCGTTTTCATCCGTAATGTTTACCTCGATATGAGCTAAACCTGAAGGCGTTAATATTATTTTATCTGCATTAAGCGCGATAACAGCGGGAGCCCCTGCGGTTTTCATTTCCTGAACGGCTGCTTCCTTTCCATCGCGAAAACCTATCACCTTTAATTCGCCGCCGGCATAATCAAAAGGCCATTCAATTATGCCATTCTCATAATCAACGGGTCTTCGCCGACCTATCTTTTTACCGTTTATCCAAAGTTCTATTTCATCGCAGTTTGTATAAACTGCGGCTGTAACAGTTCGGCGTTCCATGTGATTAAGATTCAGGTGTGAAGCAGTATACGGAAAGTTCCATCGGCCGCGGGCTAAATTGTTTTTTTGCGTATTATCATAAAAACACAAATGAACAACGCTTTCACTTGACCAGAAACTTTTTCTGAGCCATGTTTGGTCTTTATAAAAACCGCAAATATCAAGGCTGGATCCTGTCCATCCTTTTGACGGCCATGAGGCCTCGCCGAAATAATCTATGCCTGCCCAAATAAACTGCCCAAGCACATTATTATCTTCCAGTACATAGCGCCACGGATTCTTTTTTGTAAAGTCTTCAAAACTGCCAAGCGTGCCTGAATAATATTCATAACATTCTGTGCCGATAATCGGTTTATTAATTGCTTTTGAATAATACGGATACCACGGCTCATGATAATTAAGCCCCAGCACATCAACATATTCTGAAATCCTGCCGGTAATTTCGGTGTATTTTTCAGGAGGAGCGCCGACAAGATCACGCGGAGTTTTCTCTGTTACATGCGGAGATAAAGCAACCGTTACAGGGCGATCATCCAGAGTCCTTACATAATCACACAGCATTCTTTCAATTTTGAGCATTTCCGCAGAACCCTGATTTTCCACTTCGTTTCCGACACTCCAGCAAAAAACGCAGGGATGATTGCGATCCCTTAAAATGAAACCATGAAGGTCCTGCTTCCAGTTATCATCAAAGATTTTTTCGTAAGAAAGTGATTTCCATCTGTCAAAACATTCGTCTATTATATAAAATCCAAGCTCATCGCATAAATCAAGAAATTCTTCCGCCTGCGGATTATGGCTCGTCCTTATGGCATTACACCCAATGCTTTTCAATACTGTAAGCCGCCGTCTCCATGCATCCTGATAAAAAGCCGCTCCCAAAATACCGCAGTCATGATGAAGGCAAACGCCTTTTAATTTAATATTCCTGCCGTTTATAATAAAACCTTTATGCGCAGTTAATTCTATTGTCCGTATACCAAACTTTGTTTCCTTATAATCACCGCATGATGCTTTAGCCGCGGTGTCTCCTATAAAAGCGCAGATCTGGTAAAGCCGCGGATTAATATCGCTCCACAATTCAGGGTTATTAATATAAAAACAATGTTCCAATACTGTTTCTGACTTTGAAGCAGCGTTTAGTGTAATTTTTTTACCGGTGATTTGCTTACCGTCAGTATCATTTAATACAAGGTTCAAGCATGAGCTCTCTTCCTGTGCCGATGTGTTCTCTATGCAGGCAGTTACTTTTATTTCCGCCGAACCATTGTTCTGAATAACAGCTTTTACGCCAAGACCCCATGTTGTAAAGTGGAGCTTGCTTACCTGCCTCAGAAACACATTGCGGAAAAGTCCAGCCCCGGAATACCAGCGATCCGGTACATTGCTTCCATTATCAAGGCGAATTGCGACAAGGTTTTTTCCGGGTCTGACAAATGAGCTTATGCAAAGCTCAAAGCTTGTGTACCCATAAGCATGAGTGCCTGCTTTTTTTCCGTTAATATAAATTACAGCGTTTCTATAAGCGCATCCGAAATAAAGATAGATTTCCTTATCGCTCCCGCCATCCAGAAAAAACTCTTTTCTGTACCAGCCGGTATTTTTCCAAATAAAAAAACCCTGCATGCTCTCATGCGTCCATCCTTCATCTTCGCCTTTATTAAAGGGTTGATGCACAACCCAGTCATGAGGCAAATCAATATGCTTCCATGTTCTGTCGTTGTAATCTTCAAGTTCAGCGTTCTTTGGATCTCCCAAAAGGAATTTCCAGTCCTGATTGAACAGCTGCATTGTTCCTCCTAAAAAAATTGGCTTGTTTTAAATCTGTTTCGATTTAAAACAAGCCATAACTTTAATTTATATTAACAAATATAAATTATCTCGGCCAAAGACGCGATCTTTCATCCATTACTGCCTGAGCGCCTGATTGGAGATAATCCCTGTAGAGTGTATCCCAAGTACTGTCAAACTGCGCTGTCGGGGCTCTAACTACCTGCGCTATTAAAGCATCAGCTTTATCTTTCAAGACCTGATCGTACTGCGCATCCAATGTAGTGGTCGCCTGATATACAACAGGAGCGTAGCCGTTACGGGTTGATATAGCATAAGCATTTACAATGACATCAGCGGGAGTTCCGGCATAACCTAAAGCAAGCACTCTCGCGTTCCTTTCAGGGCTGCCTAATTCAACGCCGTTCATTGGTATTGTCATATCAATGTTAGCTGATGAATTCATGATCCAAGGATCGCCTGCCGGGCGCGCAATAGCGCTGGGAACGCCGCCAACCAATTCATGATTTACTCCTTGTGTTCCGATCTGAAGGAAGTTGTAGTTTTCAGGCTTGCTGAGCCAGTTAAGATACTGCAGAGCGCCGATGGGATTCTTGGAGAAGGCAGGTACGAATATCCTTAATCCGGGCTTGTCAGAAATTAACTTGCGCGTAACTCCGTTAGGAGCCTGAATCGCATCAACAGGGACAAATTGCGCGTTTGGAACATTGCGCTGCAGATCTGACTGAATAGCATTGTCAGTTCTATAAGGATGATCCCAGTTGCCTCCGTATGCGCCTACTCTGCCGGTTTTAAGCATGTTAAAGAAATCATCCGTTACTGTCATTATCGGGAAGTCATTGTAAATAAGCCCTTCATTGAACCAGCGGTTGATCAAGCGTAAACCTTCTTTAAAACCCGGCACCGCAATAGGACGATCATTGAAATAGGTTATCCAGAATTCCCTGTCATTTGCAGGGCTAAAGTAAGCATTAATAATCGGAGAAAATCCCCAGCGTGCATCCGAGTCCTGTCCAAAAGGAATAACCTGTCCGTTTACATTGCCAGGAAGCCTTGACGCATTATCACGGAAGGCTACAAGAGCCTGATAGAATTGCTGTGTTGTAGTCGGAATGGGAAGCCCAAGAACATCAAGCCAGTCTTTGCGGATAAAAAGGTTTCTCTGGGCAACATTTACCACGACACTGGGTACTGAATACACTCTTCCTGTTGTGGGTTCTTTGTCTCTGTATATTAAATCCTGTCCCTGTAACGCAGGATCCGCGCCAAGCAGCTTTTTCATATCAGGCAGATATTGTTCAATGTAAGGAGCCAAATCCAGAATACCGCCCTGCTGCTTGAAATTGGTAATCATACCTGTGTTATAGGTATAGCACAGATCAGGCGCACTTGCGGAAGCCATCAAGTTGACAATATCAGTTGTTTCTGACCAGCGCCCTACTGGAACAAAGGTAACATCAAGATTTAAATCCGCTTTTACTTTCGCTTTAATCCAGTTAGTCCACGCGTTGTTGGCAGCATTGGAACGTCCGCCGTCCATACCGCGATCGAAGATTTCTACAGTAATTGCACCCCCGCCTGCAGTGGTTTGTGCTTGCTGTTCGCTGCCCGCTCTCGCAAACACAATTGTTGAGGCCAGAATCAGGATGGCCAAAACAAATCCAATTCTTTTCATAAACTCCTCCAAAAAGATTTTTTGTCTATATTTACATATAGGCTATCTGACCAATTAAACGGTGTTTAATTAGTCAGATTCCCTAATTAAAAGTTTTCTCATCCTTTTACTGCTCCTATTGTTACACCTTTAATGAAATAACGCTGAAGCCAGGGATAAACAAACAAAATAGGAACCGTCGCAAACATTATCGCGGCTGCTTTTATTGCATCCGAAGCGCGCGGAATTGAACCTGCTGCAAGCTCGACAGTAGAAATGTCAACAGAAGTCATGTTTTGAATAAGCTGCCAAAGTTTTAATTGAATCGGCACCCACTGCGGCGCAGAGCTAAGGTAAATAAGCGCATCGCTGAACCCATTCCAGCGTCCTACAGCATAGAACAGGGCAAGAGTTGCAAGTACAGGCCCTGACAGCGGAACATATATTCTTACTAAAATTGTGAACGGCTTGGCGCCGTCTATTTCTGCGGACTCCCTAAGACTGTCCGGAATACCGAAAAAGAAACTTCGCAGTATTATCATATTAAACACTGAAATACAGCCCGGGATAATCAGAACAAGCGGATTGTTAAGCAGATTCAAGGTTTTCATCAATATATAGTTTGGTATGGTCCCGGCGCTGAAATACATAGTGAAGATTATCAATGTATTAATAATCCCCTTTCCCCTTAACCAGTCATATGTAAGAGGATATGCGCATAACGTTGTCATTACCAGTGATAATAAGGTGCAGATAACTGTAAGAATTGCCGTCCACCACATTGAACGCGCAAAGGACTTGTCCAGAAAGACATATCTATAAGACTCTATAGTAACTCCGGTTTGATAGGTATTATCTTCCATATTGTGAACAACCGGCAAAAAGTTTACTTTACCATGAATAACTGCCTGCGAACTGCTTAAAGACTGCGCAAGGAGATTTAACATAGGCATGATGCACAGCAAAATTACAACTACACAAACCAGAGCGACAGCCCAATCAGTAAAATTTGCTTCTCTTGCTTTTATGACCATTGCTCCTCTCCTTACCTTACCAAATTCCCCGTTCGCCGAATCTTTTTGCCAAAGCGTTAGCAGAAACGAGGAATATAACACATACAACAGACTGGAAAAGACCAATTGCTGTGGTTAATGAGAATTGGAATGATCTGATACCAAGCCTGTAAACAAGAGTAGAAAGTACATCCGCAACTTCCATTACCATTGTGTTCATCATCGTATACGGGCGGTCAAACTCTATTCCCAATATACGGCCTATATTCATAATTAACAGAACAATAATCGTCGGTCTGATTCCAGGCAGTGTTATATGCCAAAGTTTGCGCCAGCGTCCTGCACCGTCCACTTCAGCAGCCTCATACAATTCAGGATTGATTCCAGTAATTGCGGCAAGGTAAATAATTGTCCCCCATCCCATTTCCTTCCATACGCCGAACATTACATATGTACCTACCCAGTTTGCCTTGTCCATAAGGAAGTCAATCGGACCCACTCCAAAGTTTTGAACCAGGAATAAATTAACAACACCGGTGGTAGGCGCAAAAAGCCTGGAAGCCATACTTGATACAATTATCCATGAAAGAAAATGAGGAAGATAAATTACAGTTTGGGTAAATTTCTTAAATGTTCTAAAGATCAGTTCGTTTAAAATAAGCGCAAGTATAATCGGAGCCGGAAAACCGACAACAAGATCAAGAAGGTTTAGCCACAAGGTATTTCTGAGGGCAAACCAAAAATCTCTTGAAGCGAATGCTCTTTGAAACCATTCAAAACCCACCCAATGACCGCAGGCTGCCATATGGACACCTGTTTCCGGATACGGACAGACTGGATTTCCTGTTGACCATACCCCCTGGAACATATTGTAATTCTTAAAAGCCATTACAACATTTGTCATGGGAACATAGCGGAAAACTATGAAAAATGCCATTGGAAGCATTAACATAAAATAAAGCGACCAGGAACGTCTTAAATAAGGAACCAAACCCATTTTTTGCATCTTGATAACTTTTTTATTTGCTCCCATTAATTTTTCTCCGATTTTTACATGACATAATGTGCGTGTACCTTAAATAAAAGAACCCGCAGACTATCATGGATTTCATCGCCTTTATGGAGGATTTCATGACTAATTCCAAAAGCAGTTTTTATCATAGTTAAATAACCTTCAGGCAATTTAAATAAAGTAAACGCACATGGTGCCACGTATCATATATAAAATATTATTGACCTGTCTGATAATACAGATATAAAATGTACAAATAGGTATAAATTCGATATAAAATTAAAGGAAAAATATGGAGAAATTAATATCAGAGAATTTTTTTCCCATAATTGATTATCATGTTTTTCGGAAATGCAATTTAAGCTGGCGTTTACAGAAACAGCGGGTAGACCGTCATGACATTACCTATATCGTAAAAGGAAAAGCCCGCTATACCATTAACGATATTGCACATGAGCTTGGACCAGGTGATTTAGTCTATCTTACAGAAAAAGATTATAAAGAAGCGGTTACATACCCGGATAATTTAATGCAGTGTTTCTCAATTAATTTTACTATAAAAAGAATGGGGGGGGGGGGGGGCAGAGATATTATTACCTACAATAAACCATGTTGGACTAAGAAGGGATATAATTAATTTTTTCAGGGAATTGACAATAAGCTGGGCGGAGCAGCAGAGCGGCTATATGGTAAAAACCCGCGCACTTTTAATGCTAATAATTCAACGCCTGATGGAAATAACAGTAAATGATATAGATTCTGAACCTGGCGATTACAGAATAAATAAAATAACCCGACATATTTCATTGCATTATCCTGAGAGGCTTACTGTAAAAAATCTTGCGCTTCAGATCGGCATCGATACGGATTATTTCGGGCATTTATTCAAACGGGAAACCGGCATGACCGTTCATCAATACATAACAAAAATCAGAATCCGCAGCGCCGAAAACATGCTGCAAAGCGGCAATTATAAAGTTTCGGAAGTAGCGGAACAGTGCGGTTTCAGCGATAACTTTCATTTTTACAAATCATTCAGATCTCTGCGGGGGTTTCCGCCGTCTAACTGTATTCCAAAAAAAACGTGAAATAAAAACGGATAAGTTTTCTATATTCCCAAAAGCCACGCTATTAAAAACATTCCGCCCGCGATTAATAGAATAACAGGCAGAAAAGAAATTAAAGCGGCGATTATCATTGCTTTTAAATCGCCCTTCTCCATCTCCTGACGCGTTTTTGCGAAATTATTAACTGCTTCTTTTTCATCAACAAGTTTTTCGAACTTGCGTTTATGCAAAAACAACATATTAGGTTAAACAATAATGGCAGGCGGCAAAATGTCCTGGTTCAACCTCCCGGAACAGCGGCTCTGTTTCTTTACATTCACCGGCAGCATAACGGCAGCGCGTGTGGAACTTGCAACCCCTGGGCGGATTAATCGGGCTTGGGATATCGCCTTCAAGAATAATTTGGTTTTTTGGCTTGTCAACATTTGTGGTCGGAATCGCGGAAAGAAGGGCTTCGGTGTAAGGATGAAGGGGCTTTCTGAAAATATCTTCGGAGCGGGCAATCTCGACAATATTACCAAGGTACATAACGCCGATTCTGTCGCTTATATATTTAATAACGGAAAGATCATGGGATATAAACAGGTATGTTAAATTCTCTTTTTCTTTTAGATCAGATAACAGATTGAGAATTTGCGACTGTATCGACACATCAAGGGCGGACACAGCTTCGTCACAAACGACAAACTTGGGGTTTACCGCCAGCGAGCGGGCGATACCAATACGCTGGCGCTGTCCGCCCGAAAACTGATGCGGGTAGCGGTGAATCATATAAGAAGCAAGACCACATTCCTCCATCACCTTCATTACATGGTTCTGCATGTCCTCGCCTTCACCGGTAAAGAACTCATGAGCCAATAGGCCTTCGCCGATAATCTGACCGACTGTCATGCGGGGGTTTAATGAAGAATACGGATCCTGAAAAATTATTTGCATGTCACGGCGCAGAAGGCGCATTTCGTTGTATGTAAGGCGCGAAAGATCAATTCCGTCATCGCGCAGTTTTTCCAGTTTTTCAAAATTATCCCTGTCTTTTACGGAACTATCCGCTATTGCGAGCCGCTGAGCCTCAAACTTCCGGCTCTCTTCCAGAGAAAGCTCAGCAGTTTTGTTATTATCAGGCTTGCCCGCGCTGTAATATTCCAAATATAATGCGGCGATTTCCTCTTCTTCCGCGGAAAACAAAAGACCGCCAAAAACATGGACAAGCTGCAGAAACATTTCCATTGCCGCCTTACGGTCATCCTGATACAGTTTTATCAATTTTTGCTTTCTGCCGGAAATATCTTTAATAATATCAATTAAGTATTTGGGAGAAACCGCGTTAAGCGGTCTGCCGTAATAAAATGTCTGCCCCTCTGTCGGCGCGTAAAGCTGGAGTAATGTCCTTCCCAATGTTGACTTGCCGCAGCCGCTCTCTCCCACAAGACCGAGGGTTTCGCCTTCGTAGATATCAAGATCGATTCCGTCATTGGCTTTAACAAACATATTTTTATTACCCTTAACGGGAAAATACTGTTTTAAATTTCTTATGCTGATTAACGCTTTTCTGCCGTTTTCGGGTAACTGGGCATTCACTGCAAGATCAAGAATTACAGGGGAAAATTTATCATGGAAGTTTCCGTTTCCGGCGTTTTTTTTATTTCCAGCTGCCTGCGTCATTTTATTTTTCCTTCCCTGTAACGCGCTTTACTATTGAAGGCGCGATGCCGGAAACGGCGGAGCGTTCTTCCTTCTTTGGATAGAAACAGCGCACTACCTGTCCGGGCATTACCTCTAAAAGCGGAGGGCGGCTCTGATTGCATTTTTCCTGACAGTACTTGCAGCGAGGAGCGAAACGGCAGCCGGACGGAATATCCAGAGGATGGGGAACGCTCCCGGGAATCGCTTCAAGCCTGACGCCCTGAGGAGTGTCAAGCTGCGGGATGGATGTCATCAATCCTTCGGTGTACGGGTGCGAGAATTCGCTTACGCTGAATATTGTGCGAACAGGCGCCGTTTCCACAACCTGTCCGCAGTACATGACGGCGACATCATCCGCCATCTCGTTTATAACGCCGAGATCGTGGGTAATAAAAAGTATCGACGCTCCTTTCTCGCGCTTTAATTCATTCATCAATTTTAAGATTTGCGCTTGAATAGTAACGTCAAGAGCGGTGGTAGGCTCATCGGCGATTAGCATATGCGGCTGACAGGCAAGAGCCATAGCAATCATAACACGCTGGCGCATTCCGCCGGATAACTGGAAGGGGTACTGTTTTGCCACTTTATCGGGATTGGGAATCTGCACATCGGAGAGCATATTAATTGATTCTTCATAAGCGCGTTTTTTGCTCATACCTTGGTGAATCATAAAAGATTCACCAATTTGCCGCTCAACCTTGAATACAGGGTTAAGGCTTGTCATCGGCTCTTGAAAAATAACAGAGATTTTGTTTCCGCGGATTTTCTGTATCTCTTTGAGCGGCAGTTTTGTTATGTCCTGCCCGTCAAACATAATTTCACCGGATTCAATATAACCATTGCCGTCAAGAAGACGAAGTATGCTCATCGCGGAAACTGACTTTCCGCTTCCGCTTTCCCCGACAACCCCAAGGGTGCGCCCGGATTCAATGGCGTAGGAAACCCCGAACACGGCTTTTACAATGCCGCGTTTAGTATTGAAGTATGTATGTAAATCTTTAACTTCGAGCAGCGCCATTTATTCCTACCGGTCGTTAGATTTTGGATCAATGGCGTCACGAAGGCCATCGCCGACTATATTGATACTGATAACAGCCAATCCCAGTACAAGAGACGGGAATATCCAGCGCCACCAGTACATGCGAATAACAACTGAATCAATACATTTGTTCAGCATATTACCCCATGTCGGAGTCGGTTCAATAACCCCGAATCCAAGGAATGAAAGCGTAGATTCAAGAAGCAGGCATGTCGCCATACTGACAGTCAGACTGACCAATATGACAGGCAGCACATTCGGTAAAATATGTTTAAAGATAATAACCCTTTCGCGGATTCCCATCGCTTTCGCCGCTGTTACAAATTCGTTTTGCTTTTCAGAAAGAATCTGCGCCCTTGTAAGACGCGCAAGCCCCGACCAGTTTAAAAACCCTAGGATGACCATTATCATAATTACACGCCCTGTTTCAGGAACCTTGTTCGCGACAATCGCGGCAAGAATGATGGCAAGCGGCAGGAATGGGATTGAATCGACAACTTCCGCAAGACGCATAAGGAACATATCGGTCTTTCCGCCGAAATAACCGGAAAACCCTCCGAGCGTTATACCTATAATCGCGGAAATAATAACTGCGATAAAACCGACAGTAAGGCTGATGCGCCCGCCGTATACAACGCGGGTAAATACATCGCGCCCCCATTGGTCGGTTCCCATTATATAACCTTTCTGGCCCCATACGGTAATGTTACCGTTTGAATCAATGGCAGCATTTTGATAATAATCTGTAGAAATTTGGTTTATACCTGTGAGTTTTGGGTAATCGATCTGGCCAAACGCATCGTTGCCCCAGGAAAAAACTGAACCGTCATTTAAAAGCGCGGTAAAATGAGTTTGCCCGCCTTTAATTGTTTTTACTTTGCCTTGAATCTCCGCAGGCACTTCATACGCGGGATAATTAATGCTGCCCCATGTTACAACAGTCCCGTTGTTAAGAAGGGCGGCGGCGACATGATCAGTTGTAGCGATATCAACTGTGTGTCCCTGAATTTCCGCAGGAATCCGCGTAAAACCGGAATCAGCTTCTATAAGGGCAACTACACGCAGGTCATTGGTAAGAGCGATTGCGGTAGAAATGTTAACCGCAAAATCCCTGTAATTACCCTGGCTGTCGCCTGGACGGAAATTAAAAATGTTCGCGTTACCCCAGAAGTGCAGCGTTCCTTCGCTGTCAAGGGCGATTGTTATCTGATGACCTGCCTGCACGTCTATAATATTTTTACCGGCTACGCTGTCCGCAACTTTTAAAATGCCAAGCCGGTCGTTTCCCCAGGTATAAATCTGCCCATTCTCGGCAACAGCGACAACATGATCAAGACCGCAAGACACAAGTTTCAATTTAGCCATATTTTTGGGAATATTATTTTTAACCTTGTCCGGCATGGTTCCCCACATATAAAGACTGCCGTTCATGTCAATTCCCGCGCCAAAGGTGGAACCGAAATCCAGCGTTTTAACATTGCCGGAAAGTTCCTTTGGAATGTAAAGATAATTTAAAGTCGGCGGCAAATTCTGCCTTGTAGAATCCGTGTAATTAAGATCGATTGGGATAATAAAAGAAAGTATAAAACATGACAGGAAAATAAAAATAAAAACCACCATTCCCGCGATGCTTAACTTACGGGAAAAGAAATTATGCATCGCGGTTCTGCCGGGACTTTGAACAAGTTCTTCTTCAATCAACAAAGACGCGTTTGTCTCAGGAGGAGTATCAATCTTTTTTTTCATTACTCCCCCTAACTAGGAAAATCTAATCCGCGGATCAACAAATGTATACGCGATATCTATAATCAGGTTTCCGATAAGCCCGATTAATACGTAGAACATGCTAAGCGTAAGAGCTACAGCGTAATCAAAAACCATAATAGAGCTGATATATAAATTACCCATTCCATTCCAGTTAAATACCCGTTCGATCATAATTGATCCTCCGAAAAGGCTGAGAAACCAGCTTATCAGAATAGTCATAAACGGAATCATCGAATTGCGGAACGCATGGGAATAAATGACAACTTTTTCAGTTAAACCTTTCGCTCTTGCCGTCCTTATGTAGTCCATACGGAGAGCGTCTATCATTGTCGCGCGAATATAGCGCGTGAGCGACCCAAGGCTTGTAAACACCATAACGCCGATGGGCAGTATCATATGTTTAAGTTTATCAAGAGTCAGGGCAAAACCTGTACCCCGGAAACCCGGAGTATAAGCGCCGCCGATCGGCAGCCATCCAAGAAGAACAGAGAAAATTAAAATCGCGGCAAGGGAAATAATAAAAGAAGGCAGGCTTAAACCGAGAATGGTCACAACCTGGATAGAACTGTCGTATATTGTGCCCTTTTTCACCGCTGTGGTGATTCCAAGCGGAATAGTTATTATAAAAACAAACAGCATTGTTATCGCGTTAAGCATCAATGTGTTGGACATCGGAGCTTTGATAACCTGAACAACCGGCTGTCTGTACAGCAAAGACCGCCCGAAATCGCCGATGAGCATTTTGCCCATCCATTTGAAATACTGAACAACAATAGGCTGATCAAGGCCTAAAAAGGCCCTGACCTCCTGCTGATAGCGCTCAAAGTCAGCCGGCCGCATCTCGTTCTGCAATCCCTCGGTGTACATTTTAACGGGATCAGCCGGCGATAACTTATAAAGCGAGAATATTATAACGGACACAATAAAGAACACGAAAACGATGTATACAATGCGCCGTATAATATAATTTAACAATTTTCTTACCTGCTACATTATTCAACCCAAGCGTTAATAATCGCCGATGTCCACGGATAAAGAGCATTGTGAGAAAATCCTTTCAGCTTCGGATTAAAGAAGTCATAATATTCATCGGAATAAAGCGGAAGATCCGGTAGAATCAGGTTGAAGCGTTTTGCGAAATTCAGCCAGCTCCTTGAGAAAGACGCTCTGTCGCCGGGTGTGGTATTTTTCATTTCCTGAGTGTACCTGTTGAGTTCCACGTCAGCGACAAAGTTGGAGTTATAACCGCCTACATCAGCAAATGTATCGCGTTCCGGTGTGTAATAATACCAAGGTGAGTCCTGCACGTTGAAACCTGAACCGCCGTTCATCATGTTGTAGCGCTTGTTGCCTGTGCCGTATATAGCGTTTCCGAACGCTGTTGAATCGCCCCATTCCTGCCTTATTTCCATACCGACGCTTCTTGCGTTATCTGTAATAAAGGTGCTGAGCATTTCGCCGATTGCGTTTGAATCCGGCGAGAACCATTCGATAACAAGAGCCATTAAGCTGCCGTCCGGCATTCTTTTGTAGCGTGTGCCTGTTGTGTAAGCGCCGCCTGTAGCGTTAAGCGTCCAGCCGCCCGCCTCAAGTTCTTCCCTTGCTTTTTGCAGGTTTAATGTATAAACTGTCAAATCCCTGTCAAGCGCCGCTCTGTTGTCAGCGAGCATCCACTGCGCGCTTCCGATACGGCTGTGAACGATAATGCCGAAACCGCCGGTGTACAGACGCACAAACGCCTCACGATCCATCGAATAAGCAATCGCCCTGCGAACTTCCGCGAATTGTGTCGGACCCCAGTCGCAGTGGAAAGTGATCTTGCCGAATCCGTTGCGCGAATAGGTGATATAGTCAGCTTTGCCGGCGTCAACAAGGTTAAGTCCCTGATTGATAAATTCACCGCCTGAGTGCTGGATAAGAAGGTCGATTGTGCCGGCCCCCAGAGCGTCAACCGCTGTCGCCTGAGATACCTGATAAAGAATAAGCGTCTTGATGTACGGTTTTTCCTTTTCCGGACCTGAACCAAGATATTTATCGTTGGCTTCAAGGGTGATCATGTATGCGCTTGCGTCATAACTTACAAAGTTATACGGGCCGCTTGTTACCTTAGGATTATAGCGGTAGCCTGTTGAGCCGTTGTCAACTGTAGACTGCAGAAGCTGAAGCGTATAGGGCCCTGTGATTTCCGCGCCGCGCCCGTTATCAACTACATCGCAGCCGGGAGCAAGAACATGTAATGGAAGCGGTACTACGTTGGCGTAGGTAATTTCATACCAGAACGGGAAGGTCGGGTCGCCGTCTCTGTCAACCGGCGCGACGGTAATCGAGAATGTATATTCACCCAGGAGATTTATTCCGCTGAATAAATTGGAAGCTCCCGTGTTATATTCCTGAAAACCCTGGTACATACCATAACTTGTCCATCTGTTCGCGCCTAATTCCCTTAACTGAGGGCTGCAGTTAAAGAGAAGCGCAAACACATAATCCTTGGCAGTAATTCTTGTACCGTCATTATAGGTAAGGTTGTTGTTAATCTCGATGGTGTAGGTTTTGCCGCCGTCGCTGTTGTTTGTGGTATTAAATGATTTAACAACCACAGGGTCGGTCAAGAACTCGTCATTATCGGTATACATAACTGTACCGTAACCATAGATCATGTCCTTGGTATTGGCGTTAGCAACAAGGTTTGACCAGCCAGTGAACATATCGCCGTTCATGGCGTTTACGCCTACAACAAGGCTCCCCTGCGGCACGGATGGTCTGCCGCCAGCGGCGCCTGCAGCAGTTTGTCTCTGGCACCCGGTATACGCCATAAGTGCCATCAGGATTATCAATGCCAAGACGATAATCCTCTTTAAATTTTTCATTCTTATCCTCCTTTCAAAGTATAGACTATTTGCGGAAAAGCTTGTTTTCTACACATTTATTTTATTTGTCAAATTCCAAAAAGTCAATAAAAATACATAGCGTATTCAAAACAAATGTATCAATTTCATGCTGAAACCGCAGCCAAATTCCAGTATGGAATCGCTGTCAGGGCCGGACTGGAATTGCAGTTAATTCCGGCTCCGCTAACTTTTTTTGCAATATTTATCTCTGATGTCCTATACTATCCAGATGAGACAATGTTGTAAAGGTTCTTTAATTCTGCGTAAAACTCACTCAAATACTTATTTAAATTCTATAGCACAGCCTGGAAGTGTAAAAGGGGCAACATTGTCTTTCCCTGAAAAAACATGTTAACGTGTGATTAGTACTACTAGCTATTAATAAGTTTTTCTGTTAACATTTTTCAATCATGGACAAATTAATCATCAAGGGTGCGCGCGAACACAATCTTAAAAATATAGATTTAGAACTGCCCCGCGATAAGCTTATCGTAATATCAGGACTTTCAGGCTCTGGTAAAAGCTCCCTTGCTTTTGACACCATTTTTGCCGAAGGTCAGAGGCGTTATGTTGAAAGCCTTTCAGCATATGCGCGCCAGTTTCTTGGGCGCATGGATAAGCCGGATTTGGACTACATCGAAGGTCTGTCGCCCGCGATATCAATAGAACAGAAAACAACTCACCGTAATCCGCGCTCTACTGTAGGAACAGTAACGGAAATATACGATTACTACAGGCTCCTTTATGCCCGCATAGGTGTCCCGCACTGCCCTGTTTGCGGAAAGGAAATCCGCGAACAACCGGTAGATTCAATAATTGAAACAATTATGCAATATAAAGAAGGAACAAAGATTCAGCTTCTCGCTCCTGTTATCCGCGGGAAAAAGGGAGAACATCAGAAAATAATTGAAGATGCCCGCAAAGCCGGTTTCGCGCGCGCCAGGATAGACGGAGTGCCTGTAAATCTTGATGAAAGCATCAGACTGGACAAACAGAAAAAACACTCAATTGAAATTATTGTTGACAGGCTTGTTATTGGCAGAGAAATCCGCGCAAGGTTAGCCGAATCTGTAGAGACCGCGATTCAGACAGCGGACGGTCTTATGACTGTGCAGATAACGGAGGACGGCAAAAACACAGAGCAGGTTTTTTCGCAGAAGAACGCCTGCCCCGACTGCGGAGTATCAATCCCGGAACTGCAGCCGCGCCTTTTTTCGTTTAACAATCCCTACGGCGCATGTCCCGGCTGTTCCGGAATCGGCGCGAAACTTGAGTTTGATCCCGACCTTGTAATCCCCGATCGCTCTCTTTCGTATAACGAAGGCGGCGTTATTCCGTACAATCCCGACAGCGCGTGGCACTCCAGCCGCTTTAACGCGCTCGCAAAACATTACGATTTCAGCCTTGATACGCCCATTAACAAACTGCCGAAAAAAATTGTAAACACGATCCTTTACGGCACCGAGGACGAAGTTAAAGTAAAATATGTTAACCGCGAAGGAACCGGCCATTTTCAGTATAATACGCAGTTTCCAGGCATTCTGGAAGAATTAAAACGCAGATACCTTGAAACACAGTCGCAGGGAGTTAAAGACTGGCTTGAAAAGTTCATGAGCCAGAAAGCCTGCGAAGACTGCGGCGGAAAAAGATTAAAGCCCGAAGTGTTAGCTGTCACTGTAGCTGGAAAAAATATCTGGGAGCTTTCAGGGCTTTCCGTAACAGACTCAATAAAATTCTTTGAGACTGTCAAATTTAATACAAATGAAAATAAAATCGCGTATCAGATACTAAAGGAAATTAATTCCCGTCTTGGTTTTATGCAGAATGTAGGCCTTGATTACCTTAGCCTTGAGCGAAAAGCGTCTACTCTTTCAGGCGGCGAAGCCCAGAGGATCAGACTTGCGACGCAAATCGGCTCAAGCCTTGTAGGAGTTCTCTATATTCTTGATGAACCGTCTATCGGGCTTCACCAGAGGGACAACCAGCGCCTTATTGACACGCTTTTGTATCTTCGCAATCTAGGCAACACTCTGATTGTAGTTGAACATGACGAGCAGACTCTGCGAACCGCAGATCACATTGTCGATTTGGGTCCGGGAGCGGGTGTTCACGGAGGCCTTGTTGTCGCTCAGGGAACACCTGAAGATGTGATGAAGATAAAAGAAAGTTTGACAGGCCAATACCTTGCGGGTGTTCTTCGTATTGATATTCCCAAAAAGCGCAGACAGGGAAACGGAAATGTAATAAAAATAAAAGGAGCAAGCGAACACAATTTAAAAAATATCGATGTGGAAATTCCTCTTGGAATCTTTACATGTATTACAGGCGTCTCAGGTTCGGGGAAATCCACCCTCCTTTCAGATGTTTTATATCCAGCGCTTGCCAATAAAGTATACGGTTCAGGCAGAATCGAAGGCGCATATAAAAAACTGGACGGCGCCGAATATATAGATAAAGTAATTGATATTGATCAAAGCCCCATCGGCAGAACTCCGCGATCTAACCCAATTACCTATGTCGAAGGTTTTACAGCTATAAGGGATTTATTTGCGAATCTTCCGGATTCAAAAATGAGAGGCTATAAACCAGGACGATTTTCATTTAATGTACGGGGCGGCAGATGCGAAAACTGCGAAGGAGACGGAACAATCAAGATTGAGATGAATTTTCTGCCGGATGTTTACATAACATGTGATGTATGCCAGGGTAAGCGGTTTAACAGAGAAACTCTAGATATCCGTTACAAGGGAAAAAACATCAGCGAAGTTCTGGATATGACTATTGAGGAGGCTGCTGATTTTTTTGTTTCCATTCCGCAGATTTCCCGTAAAATGCAGACCCTTTTGTCTGTAGGCCTGGGTTATGTGAAACTCGGACAGTCCGCGTTAACCCTTTCCGGCGGAGAAGCGCAGAGGGTAAAATTGGCTCTTGAACTGTCAAAACGTTCCACAGGCAGTACCCTTTACATTCTTGATGAGCCGACTACAGGCCTTCATTTTGCTGATGTAAAGCAGCTGATGGAAGTAATTCAAAGGCTGGCAGATCAGGGAAACACTGTTATAATGATAGAACATAATCTTGATGTATTGCTGCAGGCAGATCATATTATTGATCTTGGACCGGAAGGCGGCGAGAAGGGAGGGCGGATAATCACGGCAGGTACGCCTGAACAGGTAGCAAAATGCGCAGGTTCGTATACAGGTTATTATGTAGCACAAATGCTGAAACAAAACTCCTCGCACAAGAATAGGAGACAATGAAAGACAAAAGTGATCGTAAAGATAACAAGGACTACACCGCAAAACCGCAGATAAATCAAAGACGCGCGGCAGCACAGGGGTTTTGGGGTCGAACAAACAGTCTGACACCCTTTTTTCCCTTGTGCGCCTTATGCGCCTTTGCGGTTAGTTCTTTTATTTTTTGGAACCCAATTATTCTCGCACAGGATGATATCCTGTCTCTGATAACAGAAAGACAGACCGCGCTTAATGACGCTGAACTATACAGCGAAACTCATACAGAAGAAACGCTGACTCCCGCAAGACAGCGTACAGAAATGGAAATAAGAACATCAACATTAAGCGAACTTGCGTTATGGTGCCGGACTCTGGGTCTTTCGGAAAGCGGTACAAGAGCGGATCTGTCACAGCGCTTAAGGAGATACTTTAATTTACCGGCGCCTGTACAGAATGAAGACAGGAGAATAATAACAATTGAGTCCACCCAGGTTTCTGAATATTTTACGATTGATGTGATTGATGAAGATTACGCAAGATTGACAGGGAATGTCTCTCTTCGTCTGATAGATGACAATACAATTCATACAATAAGAGCGGATGAAATACTTTTTAACCGCACCAGAAATATACTGACAGCAAGAGGCAATGTGGTATACGAAAAAAATGATAATGAATCAACAGAAACATTCAGGGGAGAAAATATCACTGTTAATCTTGATAACTGGTCAAGCATTTTGCTTGACGGAAGCTCTGCGCGCGGACTTGACAGCGGCGGAACTTCATATCTTTTTTCGGGTTCGGTGATTTCACAAAGCGATGATAATGTAACAGTTCTTTCCAAAGCGACAATAACGAACGCAGCAAATGAGGAAGCTCTCTGGTCCATCACCGCGTCAAGGTTGTGGCTCCTTCCGGGATCTGATTTCGCGATTTTAAACGCTGTATTAAAAGTGGGTGAAATTCCTGTATTATATATTCCGTTCTTTTATTATCCGGGCGATCAAATCTTCTTTCATCCTGTTATCGGGTATCGAAGCAGAGAAGGCGGTTTTGTTCAGACCACAACCTATATCCTGGGACAGCCGCGTTCTGATCCGAATAACACTAACTCCATCAGCAGAATTCTCGGAAATTCAAATAATACGGAAAGAGAACTGGAAGGATTATTCCTGCGCAGTACAGGCATAAAAGTGACAGATACTAAATCAATCAGCCTGAAAGTGTTGGTTGATTATTATGTAAATCTTGGTGCTTATCTGGGGCTTGATTTAGCTGTTCCAAAAACCGGAATATTAAATCCACTGGTATTTTCCGCAGGACTCGGTTTCACAAGAACTGTTTCAAACAGAAACGGAAACTATACTCCGTATGATGATGAAGGTTCATTTGACTGGAACCATTCCAGCCTTTTCTCTTTGTCAGTCCCGTTTCGTTACAGAATGAACTTTAACAGTTCAATTAGCGGAAGATACGGCAGTCTATTTTGGAATATTCCCTTCTTTTCTGATCCTTTTGCTGAAAGTGATTTCTTAAACCGCTCGGAAGACATGGACTGGGTAAATATGCTTCTGCAGGGAGCGTCTCTTAATGAAGAGAATTCAACGAGAAATGAGATCAGGTTATACCAATGGCATGTAAACGGAAACCTGAATTTTACACCTTCTGCCGTATCGCCTTACATATCAAGAATTTCATTGTCAAATATTTCAACTACCTTATCTTTCAGAGTAAAAGATGATCTTGTTTCCCAGAATAATGCTGATTCTCCGCAGCGTTACTTTTTCGCTCCGGATAAATATACAATTTATAATATTTCAGGTTCAATATCCGGAACACCTCTTACCTATCCGTCTGCATCAAGAGCGGCAAATACACAGAATATAAGGGAAGATGATCCCCTGAACGGAATCGGAACTCCTGTCTCTCCATGGGCACAGACTCCATCCGGAGACAACACACAAACACGAAGCTCAAACCAATCTGACATCCTGTCTCCTCCGGCGTTGGCTCAAACATTCAATTTGCCCAGAACAGGGAATACTGCGTATACAATTGATTACCAGATATCGCCTGCAAGCTCTACGGAATTGCAATTTTTTACAAATAACTGGAAATCATACGATTTGGTCGACTGGAAAGATACTCAGTCAATTCTGACAAGCATCGGCGGCAACAGCAATGTCAACTTCCGCATAAATCATACTACAGGTTTATATACAAATATCATTACATTATTCGCAAACGGCACATGGCGGGATTACGGCTTCCTGAACGAAGACGCGTTTCTTACAAGCAGCGGATTGGTTGATGAAAACAGGATGAAAGAAGCAAGAAGGCAGCAATACAGCCAGACAAATTATTCAACATCCTATGCATATAATGGGACTGTCCGTCCGCTAATGGAAAACTCAATATTCAGCCAGTCATATCTGCAGTATAATTTAAGAGGTACTCTTGTAAGATCAAAAAGATATTCTGGTGCAGACGGTCCTGAACTGACGCCTCAATGGGGCTCATGGGTAAAAGAAGAAAGAAGGGGAAGCGAAGACATAGCGGGTCTTACCGGCAATCGCTTTTCCGCCAATCTTTCTGCCAATATCATGGACAACAATCAAACTATTTCTGTCAGCGCTGATTTGCCTCCTCTTGACTGGGCTATCATAACAAGCGCTGCTTTCAGGTACTGGATTTCCGAAACAAGCATTAACTTCGGTTTTGAAAGACCGTCTCCGGAGAAGAATACACAGTCTCAGGAAAAAGACAATGACTGGATTTTTTTACCTGTTTATTTTACACAAATCTTTAGATTTCCCAGCATAGGTTCATTTACATACAACATGGTTTTAAAACCGGAAGAAGATAATGATATTACCGGTATCACCGCGTCATTAACACTATGGAATTTCAGAGCGTCTTTTACCGCCGAAAAAATGCGGAAATATACGTTTACACCTGTTACAGATTCGCAAAGCGGCAGCTGGGTGCAAAACGGGGATCCTGTTCTTGTACCCAGCCAATTGTCGCTTTTCTTTACAGATCGCAGGGAATTTCCCAATAACCGTATCAGCTATTCATTCGATATAAGTACATCGCTTGCCTTTGACCTGCAGCGGTATACCAATTCAAATTTTCAATTAACATTGGGTTTGCGGTTTAATGTTCCCGGTCTTTTGGAACTCAGGTTATCGGCAACAACCCATAATACTGTTATTTGGCGTTATTTTAAGGCATTCAGCGGTTTAGATGATTTAACATTTATGTATCCTTCAGGGCCGCAGAATAATATTTTTATCGATTTGATAGATTCAATAAATTTCTTTAATGAAGATAAAAGGCGAAGGTCAGGATTTAAAATACAGCGTTTTAACTTTTCAGCCATTCATTTTTTGGGTGACTGGCAGGCAGAGCTCGGTATAACAATGTATCCGCATCAGGTAAATAACCAAAGATACAGAATAGCCACCGATATTAGTTTCCTTGTGCAATGGAAACCAATAACGGAAATAAAAGCAGATATCGGTTACGACGGCAGAAACGAAAGGTGGACATTCAAGTAGCCTATTGACTATATCATTTTTCAAATTATAAGATTAATAAAGAGGTTTTTTTGGAAGAAGGGATAACCATAGCTTTTGACAACAGAGAAATGCTTTCCGGAATTTGCGGCGCGAATGACGGGAACCTCAGGATAATTGAAGATTCTATCGGCGGTTTAATTACGGCAAGAGGCAATGAGATTCATTTTGAAAGCCGGAATAACACATCCGTTAAGCGTTTCAGAACCATGATGGATAACCTTATTGAATTATTAAAAGAAGGAGAGCTGCTGTCTCCTGAATATGTTCAGGCTCTGGCAGGCGAATTTGTACCTGGCGAAACGGAAATCTCATCACCGGATGAGAAAGGTTTTTTCCGGGATTCAATGATACAGATTCCCCACGGATTTAACAGGGTTTATCCCCGCAGTAAAAATCAGGCTTCCTATATACAGGGAATGAGAACAAACGAAATTTGCTTTTGTATCGGCCCTGCAGGAACGGGGAAGACCTATCTTGCTATAGCTCATGCACTGCAAATACTGCTTTCAAAAAAAATACGCAAGCTTGTACTTACGCGCCCTGTAGTTGAAGCGGGAGAGAACCTTGGTTTTCTTCCCGGTGATCTCGCGCAGAAAATAGACCCTTATTTGAAACCTCTTTATGACGCTATGGAATCGCTTGTCCCATATGATGTTATCAGCAGAATGGAGGAAACAAGAGCGATTGAAATTGCGCCGCTTGCGTATATGAGAGGACGCAGCCTTAATGACTGTATCGTAATTCTTGATGAAGCGCAGAATACAACAAAAGAACAGATGAAAATGTTTTTAACGCGTATTGGAACATGCACAAGAGCGGTAATCACGGGAGACTCTACCCAGATTGATCTGCCGCGTAAAACAGATTCAGGGCTTTTGCATGCTCTTGATATTTTAAGGGAGATTGAGGGATTATATTTTTCATTCCTCCATACAAGCGATGTTGCGCGTAATCCCCTGATTAAAAAGATTATACAGGCATACGATGAAAATAAATCCTGATTTTCTGAAAAAAAATATATCATCTTTTTTAAACAGGATGCGTTCCGGTCCTGCAGTTTTCAGCATATCGCTGTGCATAGCCGCGACATTCGTAATTATTGCTGTTAAAAGCGATGAATCAATAGGCGATATCAGAACAATATTTGGGTTTTCGCTTCTTGTACTGATGCTCTTCATCCTGTATATAATCCTACAGGGAAAAACCATCCTGCAAAGAGAATTAAACAACAGGGAAAAATACCTTCTTGCATCTATTATCGGCTTTTACATTATCGGCGGAGTTTTAATTAAAAATCTTTCCGAAGGTTATATAAACATTCCTGTTTCCCTAGCGATTCCCACTGCGCTTTTTATAATGCTGCTTGCAGTTTTTTTGGGACGAAGGCTCGCTGTAATAATGGCTATAGCGCTTCCGCTGGGTGCATATTTTGCCGGCGCTTTTGATAATCATTCATATATCATCGCTCTTTTTTCAGGAGTTGCTGCTTCCATAGTGCTTCATAATGCTCAAAACAGAATGAGTCTTATAAAAGCGGGCCTTATTATTGCGGCTGCAAATTTTGCCGCAGTAATTGTGGTGCTGTTAATCAGCAGGGCAGGTTTTTATGATTATCCTGTTCCTTTGTTTTGGGCAGTTATAAACGGAATAATATGCGGAATGTTGATACTTGGTTTTCTGCCGCCGCTTGAACACGCATTAAACGCAGTAACTATTTTTAGGCTTATGGAACTATCCGACCTGAACGCTCCGATTTTACGAAAGCTTTTTACAACGGCGCCTGGAACCTACAGCCATTCGCTTATGGTTGCGAATCTTGCCGAGCAGGCATGCCAAGACATCTGTCACCAGGGCGGATGGGCAAACGCAATGCTCGCGCGTGTCGGAGCGTATTATCATGATATCGGCAAAATGGATAATCCTGATTACTTTGTAGAAAATCAAACCGATCACAACAGGCACGATGATATAGCCCCACGACTTTCAGCAACTATAATCCGCAGTCATGTAAAACTTGGAGTGGAAAAAGCAACCTCGCTTGGCCTCCCCAAGGATGTAATATCCATCATCGCCGAACATCACGGTAATTCGATTATCTCCTGGTTTTATAATAAAGCGACAGAGAATGAAGTAACTGTTAATTCCGAAGACTTTTCTTATCCCGGCAGCCCTCCCCGTTCCAAGGAATCTGCCATTGTAATGCTTGCCGACATAACTGAAGCGGCAGTCAGAACTTTAACAAAGCCGACAGCAGCCAAAATTGAAAAATTTATACAACAGCTTTTTCAGGCAAAAATTGATCACGGACAGCTTTCAGAGTCCGATCTTTCATTCAGTGATCTGGAAGTTATAAAGAAGGCCTTTGTTAAAGTACTTGCAGGCTATTATCACTCCAGGATTGAATACCCAAAACAGCAGAAGGCTGATGATAGTGAATAATGTAATAATAAATACTGACGGGAAGCCGCCGCCTGCGTGGAGCGCAGATGCTGAAAATTTTGCGCTTAAGGTGCTTGATGAAATAAACCGCGATAACTGGGAACTTTCAATCCTCTTCTGCGATAATAAAAAAATCACCGAATTGAACAGGCAATACCGGAAAATAAATGAACCTACAGACGTACTGTCATTCATTCTGGGAGAGACTGCGCAGGAAAGCGATAATACAATTTATTATCCTGGAGACATTATTATTTCACTAGATACGCTCCGTGAAAACGCGCAGTATTTTCAGGTTACCGAAGATGAGGAATTACGAAGACTTTTAATACATGGTATTCTGCACTTGGACGGAATGGATCATGGTACAATAAAAAAAGATGAACCAATGCTCATATTGCAGGAAAAACTGCTTAACAGGCTCAATAACGAACATATTATTCCCATGGACGGAGAAATAAGTTGAAAACCCCCTTTAAAATTAATTCGCAGGCAATAAAGGAACTTGAAGAAGACAAAAGACAGATGATCAGGGGCATCGTTGAATTATCCGATACCACGGTTAAGGAAGTGATGGTCCCAAGAACCGATACTGTTTTTCTTTCTGCGGATGATTCAAAAGAAGATATCCTTGAGCGTATAAGCGAAAGCGAACATTCGCGTTTTCCTGTATATAAAGATACTGTGGATAATGTAATCGGAATCCTGCATGTAAAAGATGTGCTGAAAGCGCTTGTTAAGAATGATACTTTTGACATAAACGGGCTTGCGAGAAAACCGTTTTTTGTGCCGGTCTCAAAACGTATTGATGATTTACTGAGGGAATTGCGGCGAAAGAAGGTACATATAGCGGTAGTGGTAGATGAATACGGCGGAGTATCAGGCATTGTGTCCATGGAGGACATTATTGAAGAAATAATCGGCGACATTCAAGATGAATTTGATCATGAGACTGACGATGTTCTGGTGTTGGGAGACGGTATATGGCTTTGCGATGCGCGGGTAAACCTTGATTTCCTTGCTGAAGAAACGGAGATTCAGCTTCCGGTTGATGATTTTGATACACTTGGCGGTTTTGTTTTTGACTTATTCGGAAAAATACCGGTGAAGAACGAGAAGATTACATATAAAGATTATGATTACATAATACAGGAAATGGACGGTCATAAAATAAACAGTATTAAGATTGTTACGCACAAGAAGGAATAATTGTTTTACTAGGGGGAGGGGGACAATGCTATTCAAGAATTTAACCGCAGAGTTACACAGAGTTACACAGAGCTGTACGAAGAACAATAGTCCTGTATGGTTTGTCTTATTCATTTTCTATTTATCTTTATTCATTCCATTAACGGCTGAAGCGCAGTCGCAGGGTTCCGCAGCGGTTTTCTATGAACGCGGGAAAAGCTATATGGCCGAAGAAAACTGGTATTCGGCGATTGAGTCCTTCCTTGAATGTTTAAGGCTAAATCAGGCGCATGCGGAAGGAACTGCCGCTCTGGCCGAATGTTATTATGAACTCGCGGAATTTGACGAAGCTCTCGGCTGGGTAAGAAGAGCAAGAACTCTTGCGCGTAATAATATGTCTGTGGCAAACCTTGAAGTCTTTATACTTATAGCGCTTGGGCATTTAGATGAAGCCTCATCGCTTGTTAATGAAATTCTCGCAAGGGAGCCGTATAACAGGGAAGCGCTGTTTGCCGCCGGGGAACTGGACATAGCGAGAAACAGGCCGTCGCAGGCTCTTCTTCGCTACCGCGATGCTGTCCGCCGTTATCCTGACGATCGAAGGCTGATGATTTCCCTCGCTCTTGTAACTCTCTCGCTCGGTGACAATGAAACAGCCGTCACCTATATAAATAACGCAATAATCCAGCATCCCGATGATTACCGGGTTTATTATTACGCGGCCTATATATATTCCATGAACGGCAGAATTACAGAAGCCATTCAGTACGCCCAGATGGCTCTTTATTACAGGCCTGCGCACGGGCCGACTCAATCCCTTATGGCAACACTGCGCTACCGCAACGGCGAATATGAAGAAGCGTCGCGGCTTTGCGACATTACAATAGCAAACAACAGGCAGGATACGAGCGCATGGTATTTGAAAGGGCTGTCATTTATCAGGCTTGGCAGGCTTCAGGATGCAATAACTGTTCTTTCCACAGCAATCTCAATCAATGAAAACGAGGAATTTATCCGCGCCATTCTGGAAGAAACTCTTGTTTCGTCAACCGGCCTTGAAGATCCGCGCCGCGCAAGATACGCGTCATGGCATTTTAACAGAGCGCGAAGTTTCCGCCAGCGTAACCTGATCGAGCAGGCGCTCTTTGAATATAGGCGCGGTTTAAGGCTGAATCCCTTTGCGGCAGACAGGCGCGAATATGCCGAGCTCCTGCGGCTTCAGGGCTACCCTGCCCGCTATCTTGAAGAACTCCGCTTTTTGCAGGATCAGGGCATGGCGGACAGGAGTCTCAACGATGCGATTGAAACATACGGCTCGCTGCTTTCAAACGCGCTTTTTAAACAATGGCAGGTTAACCCGATAAACCTCGCGGAACGGCACTGGAAAGTAGCGGTTTTCTCGCTTGCACAGCAGTCCAGTTTTTATCACGCGGACGCAGGCGCTGTCTCTGCGGGAGTCATCAGGGAATTATTAGTTCACGACAGAAATATCACGCCTGTGAATCTGGAACTGCGTCAGGATACTTTTTCCCAAAGTTTCAGGCAAGCGAGAGAAAGCGGAGTTGATTATTTTATTTTAATTTCTGTAACAGAAAATGAACGCGACATTTCCATAAAAGCGGAAGCCTTTGTAGGCAGAACAGGAACACCGGCTGGAACATTTTACGCGTACCGTACTGGAACCGACAGGCTTCGCGACGCTTGCCGCGGCATTATCTCCCAATTCTCCTCATCAATGCCCCTGCGCGGGCGCCTTCTAATCCGCAATCAGGGACAGGCGCTTATCAATAAAGGAAAAGCAGACGGCATACAGGCGGATACCGTGTATGACATAGTAAAACGCGGCCGGATACAGACAGCAAACGAAGGCATCGCGCTTGTTTATTCAGATGATGAACTTGTCGGAAAGCTGACAATCACCAATGTAGATGAAGAGATAGCAATCGGGACTCTTGCGAGAAACGGCTTTTTTGATCGCATTGAACCAGGAGACGAAGTTATCCTTCAGATTAGTAGGCCTCAGCCGCCCGCAATAGAAACAGCGGCAAACCCCGAACTGCGCGCACTGCTTAGAACATTACGGTAGTAAAATCAAATGTTGGATGTTTTTAACAAGCCCGCTTATTTCAGGTATTCCCTGCCCGCTCTCCTGCTCGCATTACAGGTAATTTCATAGGGAATGGTTCCGGTGATTTCAGCCAATGCCGCCGCGCTATGCGTGTCTGATGCCTGACCGCCGAAAATGACGGCTTCGTCCCAGCGTCTTATATTCGGGAGCGTTTTCATATCATCAGTACAAAGGTTTGCACAGCATTGATCCATTGTAATCCGGCCTATCAGGGGAAAAGCTTCGCCGCCGATTAATACCTGCCACTTGTTGCTCGCAAGGCGCGGGAGGCCGTCAGCGTAACCGGCTGAAAGAACGGCAATAAAGGTATCTTTTTCCGCTGTCCATGTTCTGCCGTATGAGACAGACTCGCCTTTTTTTACTTTCTTTATAAGCGTAACTGCGCACCTCAATTCCATTACCGGCTTTACTGTTATCGGAGCATATTCTTTCAGATTCATATAATGATCGGAAGGAGACTTGTTTTCCTCCGCTGTTTTATATCCGTAAAGAAGGATGCCAGGCCTAACCATATCAAACCAGGAATCAGGATGTAGTATAACAGCGCCTGAGTTGGCTGCATGTACAATTCCAGGATTAATACCAGACGCGCGGATTGAGCTGACTGCTTTATTAAATATCTCCAATTGCGTCTTTGTGTACGCAATATCCTGCTCTTCGGTTGAATCAGATACCGCCAGATGAGTGGCCGTTCCGGTTAGTTCAAGGCCCTGGCAGGAAGCAATAAAGCGGGCAAGATCAAGGGATTCATCCGCATTACATCCCAAACGCCTCATACCTGTGTCTATTTTTAAGTGAACAGGCAATTTAACATTCTGCGCCGCACTTCCTAAAACTTCCGCAAACCGCAGGTTCGCAGTGGTAACATGTTCATTCAGCGCACGTGTAAAGTCAATGTCCGAGACAAGGGGAGTCAGGTTTTCCCTTATAATATCCGCAATATCATCAGGATGAGGCTGTGAAAATATCAAAATGGGAGCCTTTATCCCTTCTTTTCTGAGTTCTTTCCCCTCTGAAACAGTTGCTGTTCCCAGAAAACCAACTCCGGCTTCCAGGCTTGCCCTGGCAATTTGAATAGCTCCATGGCCGTAAGCGTCAGCTTTTACCGGAACACAGATAAGCCTGCCTTCTCCGGTTCTGTTTTTTACGGATTTAATGTTTCCCTTTAGATGTTCAAGATATATTAATGCCCTTGCACACATAAGAAGATATTAGCAAAAAACCGGTTTTATATAAAGTTGATTTTTTACCTTTTTTATGATACATTGATGTTGGGTATGTGTGTCCTGAATACTGGTAAAATATATCTTTTCGCTTTTCTTTGTATCTTTATATCAGTCTTTTTTGGCAGCTGCGATGCCATCGATACTATTTTACCTTCTGCCGGCAGCTATAAAATAAGTATAGAAATTAACGATATCCTGCTGGATGACTGTTCGTTTATTACATCAAATGACAATATACGCCCCGTTTTTGAAGATCCTGTATCGAAAGATCAGGATGTTACCGGTCTGATTATTTTTATTAAGAACACAAGCGGCGAAATAAACGGCTCAAGGGTTACTTACAGTATTTTTGATGAGGAACCTCCAAGGCGATCATCGGATCAAACCGATGATAATTTTATAATTCACATTGATAATTTTGATGATGTTTTGCCGTTATTCTCCCTGCCTGATAATTTAGCCATAGGAAGCTATACCATTGTCTCACAGGTTATGAACGGAAGGGGCGTTCTACAGAAGACAGAAAAATTATTTTACTATCTGGGCAAGAATGATTTTTCTTTTAAAGGGATAAGCGTATACCTGCCTGGTATTGCTGAAAATCTGCAATTTATACAAAAGGGAACCGTTGTAATGCTGGAAGCTGATCTGGAGTTTTCCGGTGATCTTAATCCGTACGTAGTATGGTATGAAGGCAGAAAGAAAATCAGCGAAGGCAGCTTCTCTGACGGTGCAGGACAGCTTTTTTGGAAGACGCCGGATCAAAGCGGATTCTATTCAATAAGAGCAGAAATATTTCCGGTTAGAATCCTGGATAGACTGGCAGGTTTCAGGGAAGATATATCTTTGCTTGTTTCATCCAAAACGGTTGATATACATATGGTTTCCTGGAACATTCCCCAGCTCATCAGCTGGTATACTTTCGAAGGCAATATGGACAACTCCAAAATACCGGCGGCTGCAGGACAGCTTGTTTTGAATCCAGGAAATTCCGTAAAATGGATGGGCGCGAACGGAACTTACGGGATTGCTACAGGTTATAACAATACTGTCAGTCTTCCAAAAAACGCAATTCCGGATAGCGAGATAAAAACATGGCAGACAATTTTCCGGTTTATGCATGTAAACGACGGCGGAATCTTTACGATTGTGTTTGATTCTTTAAAACATGTGTATATGCACCTGTTCATGGAAGACAGAAACCTTGTTCTGACATTAACGTCTCCCCCAATGACCGTTTCCCAGATTTATACCCTGCCTGAAGCAGAGGAAGATTCTCCCAAACCATTCTTCCGCACTGCCGGTATCAATTTTTCCGTTATGCCTGGTTTGTTGTCCGCGCAGATTAACTTTATGGACGGTTTTATCGGCAGTGATCCGCTTATGATACCGATATCAGTTGAAGCTGAAATCGAAGAAGAGTTTCAGATAATTTTAGGAGCTTTGGAAGAGAATAATATGTTCAGCAATATTCAAACCGGCAGCATATCCGCGTTAACTGCGCTCTGGGACGAATTTGCCTTATACTATATGCCGCCAATGGATATTATATTTGAAGACGCAAAATCCAGGGTTGCGGAAGAAGAGCAGGCAGCAGCCGACGCTCACTAATTATTTTTATTATGAAGATTTTCTTTTCTGCGGCGGTTTTCCTGTTAATACCGATGATTATTATTTCATGCGCAAGCAGATCTCTTAATACATTCATTCCGGTTCCGGATGAAACTTATTTTAATACCCAAAATAATATTGGAATAGAGATCCGTGATATTATTGGGACAAAAGATGATACACAGTCAGGTTATTTACCCGCATGGCTGTCTTTTTACATAATCGGAGGTCTTGAAGCAGTAGAAAATCTTTATCGTTTTAATGATAAATATGTTTTTATCGCCGTAAACGAGAGTGATAATTTAGGCGCTCTGAACAGATGGGCGGAGAATTTTTCAACGGTAAATGACTTGCCCATGCTTGCGGCGGCAAGAGTTGAAAAAAGAATGATTTCGTCAGCTTCTTTGTATCCGGATGATGAATACGGTTTATTTTATGAAAGAATGGTAAAAAACGCATATAACAGCGAATACCCGGGCGCGGTTAAGGAAGATACTTACTGGATAAAAACAAAAGCAAATAATGAAACCAGTAATGAGCAGGGAGAGACAACTGATAATACTCCTTCCGAAGCCATTGTGTTCTTTGTGTTAATAAGCATTGATAAGCAGACAATACAGACAATAATAACGGATTTAGCGGCGCAGACAGCCGCGTCAGTCACATTAACCAGAAATCAATCTGCCGCAGTTAACCGCCTTCGCCAGACTTTCTTTGACGGTTTTTAAAATGACATATAATAATTCATGCTCATGTTACGGTGACGACGCTCCTATAGCGGCGATTGCGACAATTGCGGGAAACAGCGCGCTTACTTTAATCCGCTGTTCAGGAAAAGGTTCGCTGGAAGCGGTGTCTTCCGTCTTTACAGCAAACCTGAAAACCGCGCCTGATATGCAGAAAAAGAACACTCTTAAAAACGCTCCGGGAAACACTGTTATTCACGGCTGGATAGCCAAATCCGGCGGGCATGGAAAGAATGCAGAAATAATTGATGAGGTTCTTGTTTCCGTTTTCCGTTCTCCAAAAAGTTATACAGGCGAAGACAGCCTTGATATCTGCTGCCACGGAGGTTCATGCGTCGGCACCGCTGTAATGGCCGCTTTAAAGACTGCGGGTTTCCGTGGCGCGCTTGCAGGTGAGTTTACTTTCCGCGCTTTTATGAACGGAAAAATCGATCTTACAAAGAGTGAATCTGTAATGGAGCTTGTCTGCGCAAAAACAGAGGAAGGCCGCCGTCACGCTGTTTCCCGTCTCTGCGGATCATTACAAACAGAAATAAATGAAATAAAAAACATGCTTGTTTCTGTACTGGCAGGCGCGGAAGTTTTCCTTGACTATTGCGAAGATGAAGTCAGTACAGACGCTGATGAAATTGCTGGCAAACTCCCTAACCGAGGCATTGCACTTGCGGCGCTTGACCGTCTGAAGAAACTCTCTCTATCCTGGCAGATGGAACGTGTTTATAAGGAAGGAATAACCTGCGTAATTGCCGGTCTTCCAAACGCGGGCAAATCAAGTCTTTTTAACATGCTGCTTAAGGAAGATCGTTCCATTGTCACAGAAGTTCCAGGCACAACGCGCGACTGGATAGAAGCATGGGTTTCGATTGAAGGGATTCCTGTCCGTCTTGTTGATACTGCCGGTCTGCGTGAACCGTCCGATTCTATCGAGAAAATAGGCATTCAGCGCAGCCGTAAACTTTTACAGGAAGCGGATATTGTTTTATATCTCGCAGACGGCGGACAAGGTTTAACTAAAGAAGATATTGAAGAATTAGAAACGTATAATGAAGAGCGTAAAAGATACTTATTGTTATGGAATAAATGCGACATCGCAAGGCCGCCTAATCCCGCAGCGAAGCATCCTGCGCCGCAGCTTCCCTTAAAAGACATTTCTCCCATTTGTGTAAGCGCAAAAACAGGCGAAGGCCTGGCAGAGCTATGTTCGGCAATTTCTTCCGTAATATCCAAAACTACAGGCTTGATGAATGAGCCGGCTTGCGCGGCGGTCGGCACTGTACGTCAGAAAAAACTGGTCGATGCAGCATGTTCCGCGCTGGAAGAAGCGCTAATGTTAACTGAACAGGATGCTCCTCTTGATATAATTGCGCCTTTACTGAGGGATTCTGTTAATTCTCTGGGTGAAATAACAGGAGAAGTCTCCGCTGCCGATATTCTGGAAGAGATGTTCAGTAAATTTTGTGTCGGGAAATAACCCTTCCCCTGAATATATATATGTTTTAATGTATACCATACGCAAATAATAACCGGAGTTTAAATTGGATTACGATTGTATTGTCATAGGCGGGGGGCATGCCGGTATTGAAGCGTCTCTCGCTGTCTCCCGCCTTGGCTTTTCCGCGATACTCATTACACAGAATCCAGATAAAATAGGAGCGCTCTCCTGTAACCCGGCGGTTGGCGGGCTCTCCAAAGGCAATCTTGTAAGAGAAATTGACGCGCTTGGCGGAGAGATGGCAAAACTGATTGACGCAACCATGATCCAATACCGCGTTCTTAACCGTTCGCGCGGACCTGCGGTACAGGCTCCGAGAGCGCAGGCGGACAAGCAGGCTTATCAGACCGCAGCGCGATCCGTTCTTGAAAAGCAGAACAATCTTTCAATCTTCATGGATACTGTAACAGATTTAATTATGGAAGGCGGTTTCCATGAATCATTAACCGTTTCCGGCAAAGCCAAAATAGCAGGCGTAATCACTGCCAGAGGCCACCGCATAACAGCGCGTACAGTAATCCTTGCGGCCGGTACATTCATGGAAGGGAAGATTTTTATCGGAGAGTATGACGCTCCAAACGGGCGTCTGGGCGAGGAAGCGGCAATTGGGCTCGGTTCGGCTCTTCGCCGTCTTGGGTTTCCTGTCGGGAGACTTAAAACCGGCACTCCCGCGCGGATAACGGAAAACTCAATTGACTTTTCCAAAATGGAAAAACAGGACGGCGAAGAGATGCGTCCCTTTTCTTTCGCCGGTGATTCAATTACCGGCAGACCGGCTCTTCCATGCTGGGTTACATTCACCACGGAAAAAACGCATGAAATCATCCGGGCGAATATTCACCGCTCTCCATTATACGGCGGAAAAATAACAGGGGCCGGAGCGCGCTACTGCCCTTCCATCGAAGACAAGGTTGTCCGTTTTCCGCAGCGCACAAGGCATCATATATTTATCGAGCCTGAAGGAGTTTCAACCAGCGAAATGTACATGAACGGCGCTTCAAGTTCCCTGCCGGAAGACGTTCAGCACGATTTTATTCACAGTATTCCAGGGCTTGAAGAAGCTCACATTGTCCGTCCCGCCTATGCTGTAGAATATGACTATATTGATCCGCTCGATCTTTATCCGTCACTTGAATCAAAACGCCTTTCAGGTTTCTTTTCCGCAGGGCAGACAAACGGATCTTCGGGGTATGAAGAAGCCGCCGCTCAGGGGCTGATTGCGGGAATCAATGCGGCAATGAAGATGCAGAACCGTCCGCCCTTTATTTTGGGACGCGCTGAAGCTTACATTGGCGTTCTTGTTGACGACCTTACCACCCTGGGAACAAAGGAACCGTACCGCATGTTCACAAGCCGCGCCGAGCACCGCCTGATGCTGCGCCATGATACCGCTGATATACGCCTTACTCCAAAAGGCCGCGAAGCAGGACTAATTGATGATGCCGGATGGGAACGTTTCAACGAAAAAATAAAAGCCCTTGATGAAATTACAGAACTGCTTTCCAAACGCAAAGGTTTGGCTTCCTTTATTGACGAAGCGGAATTATCCTCTTGTTCTCCGCGGTTAAATCAGCGCAAAGACCTGATTGAGAGCGCGCTTCTTGATATTAAATACGCAGGTTACATTGAAAAGGAAAAGCGTTTTGCCGCAAAAACCGCTAAAATGGACTCAATCAAGCTTGATCCAGGTTTGGATTATTCTTCCATCAACGGTCTTTCAGCAGAATCCAAAGAAAAACTAACAACAGTTAAACCCCTGACCGTAGGACAGGCAGCGCGCATACCGGGCGTAAGACAGGGTGATATCGCGCTGCTTATTATTCTTGCAAACAAAAGGAAATGAACCTTATAAGGAACTTCTTTGCCGCGTTATTTATCCATTTGCGTGTACCGAAGAACTCTCGCAAAGACGCATCGAACCTTCATACACGCATTTGGTTCCTTTTACCCTCGCGCCGCCAAGCCTTGACGCGTATGTCCACCAAGCCTTGACGCGATCCCTCACCAAGCCTTGACGCGATCCCCTGCGGAACACGCCATTCTGAACCGTAAGGGCATTTTTCCAGTCCAGAAAAACTCCCGTTTGATCCGTAAGGGCATTTTTCCAGTCCAGAAAAACTCCCGTTTGATCCGTAAGGGCATTTTTCCAGTCCAGAAAAACTCCCGTTTGATCCGTAAGGGCATTTTTCCAGTCCAGAAAAACTCCCGTTTGATCCGTAAGGGCATTTTTCCAGCCCGGAAAAACTCCCTTTTACCCTGGAAGTAATTACTTTTGTCCTGGAAGTAACTACTTTTGTCCTGGAAGTAACTACTTTTGTCCTGGAAGTAATTACTTCTGCTCTGGAAGTAACTACTTTTACACCGGCGGTAATTACTTCTGCTTTGAAAGTAACTACTTTTGTCCTGGAAGTAACTACTTTTGTCCTGGAAGTAATTACTTCTATGACGGAAGCTAAAGCTTCTGTGCTGGTGGCTTTAGCTTCCGGTGCAAAAACTTTAAAAACGGTTCCTGCCGCTCTGCATCTACCAGCTTATAGAATACGCCAGTTTGCCGTTAGCTCCCCCTGCGACAAACTTTTGGTTTCCAGCCGCGCCTCCGTAGACGATACTCCTGATTTGTGATGTGCCGAATGAGCTGTCTGTTACGGCTGTCCATGAAATGCCGTCTGCGGAATACGCCATTTTGCCGCTGGTGCCTACAGCAACGAACCTGCCGTTTCCGTAGGTTATGCTGTGGATACCTTCGCTGAAGGTACTGCCTCCCTGGCCTGTACCGGAAGGGATTGCTGTCCAGCTTACGCCGTCAGAAGAATACGCCATTCTGCCGAAACTACCTACAGCAACGAACCTTTGGCTTCCGGATGCACCTCCGTAGGTTATGCCGAGGATAGGGCCGCTGAAGGTGCTGTTTTCTACGGCTGTCCAGCTTACGCCGTCAGTAGAATACGCCATTCTTTCGAGATTATTATCTACAGCAACGAACCTTTGGCTTCCAGCCGCGCCCCCGTAGGTGATGCCGTTGATAGGGCCGCTGAAGGTGCTGTTTTCTACGGCTGTCCAGCTTACGCCGTCAGTAGAATACGCCATTCTGCCGTTATAACCTACAGCAACGAACTTGCCGTTTCCGTAGGTTATGCCGACGATGTTGTCACTGAAGGTGCTGCCTCCCGCGCCTGTACCGGAAGGGATTGCTGTCCAGCTTACGCCGTCAGAAGAATACGCCATTCTGCCGCTGTCACCTACAGCAACGAACTTGCCGCCCCCGTAGGTTATGCCGCTGATGACGGTGGTATTGAAGGTGGTGGTTCCTACGGCTGTCCAGCTTACGCCGTCAGAAGAATACGCCATTCTGCCTCTATTACCTACAGCAACGAACTTGTCGTTTGCGTAGGTTATGCTGTTGATGGTGTAGCCTTCAAATGTGCTAGTCCCCGCGCCTGTGCCATTGGGGATCGCAACCCAGCCGGGTACCGTAACAGCGCAAGAAGCGGTTTTACTGCCGTCTTCTGTTGTTACTGTTATGGTTGCCGTTCCCGCGGCGACTGCGGTTACAGTGCCGTCGTCTACTGTTGCTACAGAGTTATTGCTTGATGACCATATTACCGCTTTGTTTGTCGCGTTACCAGGAGCGACTGTATCTTGTAATGTTTCGTACTCTCCGGCTGTAAGGGTAAGGGTAGTTTTATTCAGCGTAACGCCTGTTACAGCTACCGCTGTTACCGTAACTTCGCAAGAAGCGGTTTTACTGCCGTCTACAGTTGTTACTGTTATGGTTGCCGTTCCAACGGAGACTGCGGTTACAGTGCCGTTGTTTACCGTTGCGATAGAGGCATTGCTTGTTGACCATGTTACATTGGTATTAGCTGCGTTTGGCGGCGTAATATTCGCAGTCAACGTATCCTCGCCCCCGACAGTTAACGCAAGCGTTGTTTTGTTAAGCGCAACGCCTGTTACAGCTACCGGAGCGCTGCCTTCTTCCATAGCGAGTTCAAACTCTTCTATCGCAAGCACGAGTGCGGCATAAGCGGAGTCTTTTTCTGTCTGTGTTCCGCCTGCCTTCGCAGTCTGCAAATTGGTGATTGCGGTGTTCAGCGCGTCCATTTGCTCTTGCGTTACCCAATACGTACCCTGCGGAACATTGGCGGCGTCTGTATTGACTGCTATGCCTGCTTTAACGTTGTTAGCTTCGCTGATTAATGTTTCGATCTCCGTATTGGTTACGGCTTTTGTGCCTGTTT